>Ga0268261_10001095_pt1 | contig 18253 bp, 12 predicted proteins | sample TergutNc150P1_FD_190353 | JGI IMG/M metagenome (GOLD analysis project Ga0268261, IMG submission 190353) | Nasutitermes corniger P1 segment gut microbial community from laboratory colony in Florida, USA - Nc150 P1 (SPAdes) (version 2) | ecosystem: Host-associated > Arthropoda: Insects >...
AGCTACCCCAAAATGTGCCATAATATTTTGTGCCCTCTCTTCCAGAAGTGTTGTATTTTGTGTACTATATTGTGTTGCTGGCAACTGACTGTAAATTGTTACTGTTTACTGGCAACTGACTTTAAATTGTTACTCCTTACTAGCAACTGACATTAAATTGTTACTACTTTCTGGTGAATGACATTAAATCGTTACTGCTTACTGGCAACTGACTTTAAATTGTTACTGCTTACTGGCTACTGAATTAAATTATTACCACTTACTGGCAACTGACTTTAAATTGTTACTGCTTACTGGCTACTGAATTAAATTATTACCACTTACTGGCAACTGACTTTAAATTGGTACTGCTTACTGGCAACTGACTTTAAATTCTTACTGCTTACTGGCAACTTACATTACATTGGTACAGCTTACTGGCAACTTACATTAAAATGTTACATTTTACTGGCAACTGACTTTGAATTTGTACACCTTATGGCAACTCACTTTGATTTGTTACACTTTACAGGCAACTGGCATTAAATTGTTACACTTTATGGGCAACTGGCATTAAATTGTTACACTTTACAGGCAACTGGCATTAAATTGTTACACTTTATGGGCAACTGGCATTAAATTGTTACACTTTACAGGCAACTGGCATTAAATTGTTACACTTTATGGGCAACTGGCATTAAATTGTTACACTTTGTGGGCAACTGGCATTAAATTGTTTCAGTTTACTGGAAACAGACTTTAAATTCTTACGGTGTACTGGCAACTGACATTAAATTTGTACGGCTTACTGGCAACTGACATTAAATTGTTACATTTTACAGGCAACTGGCATTAAATTGTTACACTTTATGGGCAACTGGCATTAAATTGTTTCAGTTTACTGGAAACAGACTTTAAATTCTTATGGTGTACTGGCAACTGACATTAAATTCTTATGGCTTACTGGCAACTGACATTAAATTGTTACGTTTTACTGGCAACTAACATTAAATTGTTACGTTTTACTGGCAACTGACTTTAATTTGTTATGGTTTACTGGCAACTGACATTAAATTGTTACAGTTTACAGACAACTGACATTAAATTCTTACAGTTTACTGGGAACTGACATTAAGTTGTTACTGTTTACTGGAAACTGACTATAAATTGTTACTGTATACTGGAAACTGAATTTAAATTGTTACTGCTTATGGGCAACTGACATTAAATTGTTACTGCTTACTGGCAACTGACTTTAAATTGTTACTGCTGACTGGTGACTGTAAATTGATACTGCTTACTGGTAAATGTAAATTGTTACTGCTTACTGGTAACTGTAATTTGTTACTGCTTACTGGCAACTGACTTTGTATTGTTACTACTTACTGGCACTGATTTTAAATTGTTACTGCTAACTGGCAACTGACGTTAAATTGTTACTGCTTACTGGTATCTGACTTTGAATTGTTACATTTTATTGGCAATTGACATTAAATTGTTACATTGTACTGGCAACTGACTTTAAATTCTTACAGTTTACTGACAACTGACATGAAATTGTTACGGTTTAATGTTAACTGACAATTAATTGTTACATATTACTTACAACTGATTTTGAATTGTCACATTTTACTGGCAAGTGACTTTAAATTGTTACATTGTACTGGCAACTGACTTTAAATTCTTACAGTTTACTGACAACTGACATGAAATTGTTACGGTTTAATGTTAACTGACAATTAATTGTTACATATTACTTACAACTGATTTTGAATTGTCACATTTTACTGGCAAGTGATTTTAAATTGTTACATTATACTGGGAACTGACATTGAATTGTTACTGTTTAATGGAAACTGTTGATGGTTAGTGTATACTGGAAACCGACTTTAAATTTGTTACTGTTTACTGACAACTGATATTAAATTGATAGAGCTTACTGGCAAATTACATTATATTGGTACTGGTTACTGGCAACTTTATGTAAAATTTTAATTTTACTGGCAACTGACTTTGAATTTGTACAGTTTACTGGGAACTGACTTTGAATTGTTAGTGTATACTGGCAACTGACTTTGAATTGTTCCATTTTACTTGCAAATTGAATTTAATCTTCAGTTTACTTGCAAATGACATTAAATTGTTACGGTTTACTGGCATCAGACATTAAATTGTTACTTCTTACTGGCAACTTACATTACATTGTTACTAATTACTGGCAACTGACTTTAATTATTACTACTTAGTGGGAACTGGTTTTAAATTGTTACTGCTTAGTGGAAACTGATTTTAAATTGTTATTGCTTACTGGCAACTGGCTTTAAATTGTTACTGCTTACTGGCAACTGACTTTGAATTGTTACTGCTTACTGGCAACTGACTTTAAATTGTTACTTACTGGCACCTGGGTTTAAATTGTTACTGCTTCCTGGCAACTTACATTAAATTGTTACTGATTATTTGCAACTTAAATTAAATTGGTACTGCTTACTAGCAACTTACATTAAGTTGTTACGGTTTAATGTTAACTGACAATAAATTGTTACATATTACATACAACTGACTTTGTTCTACAGGTCTATACAAAGGAAAGTCAAATCTATGGTATCCTGTACTGGAAGGAAAATGTAGAGTCGTTAAAAGTTTAACGTAAGAATCACCAACCAAATTTGGTTTTATATCTGTATACACATAAACAGGCTCTGGTGTAGTAAAATCAGGGTTATCTTTTAGTGATAGTTATTCTAGATGTATGGCAATTAGGAGGGTTCATAATTGTTTCAGCTAAATCTTGAAGTCCATTATATATACGGGGAGGAAAGCGAGATAGTATGATTATCGATTTTGACGGAAATTTCCCCGTAGCACGAATTAAGCAATTGCGTACTGGGTTCTTCTGTATATTTATTTAGGTACTCACTAAATATACGCATAAATCTTTCCTTTTTAGACGGTTCCAACAAATCAGGAATATTTGTGAGATCAAGCATAGATTCATAGTCTTTAACAGGAAAAATGACCTCTTGCGAATCTAAACGGATTGTATTGTGTCGGAAACGTTTTTTGTAGCCATTAGGATACGATATATCTACTAAACCGACTTCTTATTTGTTATGTTGCAACTCGAGTGGTGTGGCTAACTTAGTTGTAAAATTAGCTATTGTATTTGCCGGGTAATAATAACCGGAACTGTCTGATAGTAATGTTGCGTAAAAATTATCCATTATATTTTCTTAATATCGGACGCTTTTACCCAACTGTTAAAAGTCTCGTAACTTTTCCACTTGACAAGATGTTGTTTAATACCGTTTTTATTACGTGTACGCACTAATTTATCTATTTGAAACTCAGTTTCAGGTGATACAGTGACTTTAACAAGTTCGTAACTGTATAATTGCCCTTCGATACCACGATCTTGCAAGTCCGACAGTTCATAAAAAGTTTGTGGCACGCGTGTAACAACTTTTACAACTCTAAATATTTCTGTAGAACATGTCTGTTCGTAACCTTTAGCAAAAGCTACCTCGTGCTTTGTTATTCTTACAAGATCGCCCACTTTAAACTTGACACGTCCGTGAGGAATTTTAGCCCGCAGGCTATTTACCTTTTGCCATACAGAGTAAATATTCGACGAAGACACTTTGCTCGGGGGCATGGCTATTGTGGAATGGACAGAGTTCTAACTTGCTAGAAGGTTATTTATAACGTCCAAGTAGCGGTACGTTTTATTCTTTGTTAAATATTTATACATTTTCGTCTTTAGAGTACGATTAAATCGCTCAATCACAGCCCCCTTTATATCAGGGTTGTGAGTCGTATGAAAATCGACTCCCTGCCGTTTCAAGTACTGTTGGACAGTTGCATTAACAAACTCTGTACCTTTATCTGATTGTATGGTAGTGGGCTTTCTATTTTGAAATAAAGTTGTTAAAGCCGCTGCGATTGACTTGCCGGTCTTGTCCTTTAAAGGCACGCTCCAAGCATAACGCGAAAATATGTCTATTACATTTAAGAGGTATTTGTATTTATCATTGTATTTCGACAAGGTACTTGAGTCCCCAAGATCAATTTCCCAAACATCGTCAATATTTGTAACAGTATATGGATTTCGAGGAAATCTTTTGCGTACAGGTTTATGCAAAGTGTACGTGTCTTGACCTGACAGCCACTCTTCGACATTTCTCTTATTACTTTTAGCGGCACTTACTAACTTTGCTGCTGAACTAAAGCCCGCTGTATGTTTAAGATCGTAATAAACTTTACCTAGAGACATTACACAGATTCCCCAGGAACATCCTTTTTGTCAGTAAGGAGTTGTGAAATAAAGCGCGTATACTTGATTCCTTTGTTGGCTTTGATCTTACCTTTGGGACTATAATTAACTCTGCGGATTAGACTGCAAGAGTATTTGCTTATATGTCTGTCTTGAAAAGTAACCGCGTTTTTATCAGGTTTAGACTTCGTCAGTAATTCCCAGAGGCCCTGTGTTGCCTTGTACTATGTGCCATCTACCAACACGTGTTTATCGTTATTTTTAAAACTGGAACTACCGATTTTAAAAGAACCATCAGTATCATTTTGATACACACCAAACGTAGGATCGTGTGACAATCTGCGTCTCAACACGTTATGAATGTACTTTGAATGCACTGGCTGAGAATGTTTCTAATTCAGACTCCAACTTTTCTGCTTTAATAAAAGGCCCGCTTTTACGTGTAGTTTCTATTATTGGAATGGGGATAGGCTCCCGTTTAAGTTTTTCAGTTTTCAAGTACGGGTCTTGATGCAAACGAACACGAGTCCATTTATTATAACTATGATCTTTACTTTTTAATATTGTTTTAACAGGCGGTGGTGAGGGTGTTTGACAGCGCTTTTCCCACAGTTCAGGGAGTACTAAAATCATACGTTGTAACGCCATTTTAGTTAATTATTACCGCTAATTAATGTTCCTGTAGCACCTGACCAAATACTGGTAAGTAAAGGAACTAAACCCACCTTTCTGAATTAAAAGTTTCCGTTTACTTTTAAAACTAATCTTTGGGTTTACCAACGCACGTAAACGATTTTTATATTTACTTAATTTACCCTTGTCCTCTTTAGTTAATTTATGATTCCCATTTAATGTGTTTGTAGCACGCTCAACAATGGCTTTGATTAAATCGTCATCTGCAGATGTAAGTAACGCGCGCCTGGCCTGGGGTTTAGCGTCTTTAAGTGCGTGGAGAAAGTGTAGCTGACTTCAACCGGTTCATTACCTTTAACAGCCGCAAAAACGTCTGTATTTTCCCCAGGAAAAATCTTTGTTCTAAATCTCAATAAACTGTTAATTGCGTTAAGTCGAGAAACAGATAGGAGTGTGGATCTTTACAGATGTCTAGATATGTCTTATGAAAACTAGAAATGTTTCCAGGGTAAACCTGCCGGGCCAAGTGCACAAGTTGAGTCTTATCTCTGGGGTTCTTAAACGCAACTATATACTTGGTGTTCAATGAAATATCACGTGACGACGGATCTTGGTGAAACAAGTTGTGTGTAATTAAAACTAGACTGATGTTACGATGATGCGATCCTTTGGTAAATAATTGACTAACTTTTGTAGAATAAGCAAAGTTCATTAAATCATCCAGCACTATGAGCGTAGCTACATTTTCAGGGTTTTCAATGTCCGGTACGCCTTTAACAAATGTTACGTTTTTGAGATGATGCGGGGCGTTATTTTCACGGTGACACCACAGTATTTGTAAACACAACGTCACAAAGCTGCTCCCTGCACTCTTAAGTCTAATTACAAATGTTTATTTACCACAACTACTAGGACCTACAACAATTAGTGTAAATGGATGTTGCAGCTTCAACGTCATACTATGAAATGAATTTGAAGTGTAAGGACACCTCTATTTATACATACAGAAATAAATAAATAAATAAATAAAAATAAATAAATTACTAGTATCCATATGGTAAAGAGTCAAAATTGTCTATAAGTCGGCGCTATTTAAAAACAACCTTGTACTCTTTGGTTTCCGGGTCTGACACTACTATGCCACCATGTTTCCTTTTGATCTTCTTGGGATTGTGAACATGTAAAGGTGGCGCGTCTTCCAGAATCATATCTCTCAAAGAAGTAAAGTTTACAACTTTGAATTTTCATAGTTCAAAGTTATACCCTTTACTTGACATTTAGTTGTGGGTTTACCGGTAGAGGGGCAAATTACCGAAAACGCATAGCTTTTAGGGCCGCCCGAAACAAACTCGTCTATGAAGGAGCCAGAGCCAAACTCCAACTCATCAGTGAGGTCGCCCAGATAGTCCCTTATTGTTACTTTTGGGGGTTCATCTACCTTTTGAACGTAGATAACAGTCAGTATCACAGTATAAAACAGACTTCCCCAATTTGCTGAAATACCCGTATAATTTGAGCCGAGCTTGAGTAGTTACGTAGGCGGCAACTGCTACGTTAACATTTGCCCCGTGGTAACATTGTCTTCGGAATACTTCCAGGAGACCCATGCTGCCTCTTCATTCGGGAGTATAAGGTTTGTAATCTCAGTACCCGGACTTGTTAAAACCTCGTAAAACTTTCTCAGAGTTGACAATTGTAGTCTGGGTCTTGTTTTGGTTTTGTGCCCATTTGTCCCACATTGTGTTCAATTTTAGTTTTGCCAAAGTACGGTGCCCCGCATTTTTGGAAATTGATGCCTTGTCTAGAGCAATTCCCTCTGCGCGCCGGTAGTCCTCAATATATTTGCCCTTGTTTTCCTCACTTTGGACCCAGGATGGGTAGCCGGATGATTCCTGTTTGAGTTTTAGGAACATGTTCACGTACTCTGCGAAAAGACCTGAATTGGTGTCTGTCAAAGCACGTTACTTTATAGTCCCAAAATTCATACCGTCCACCAGACCATAACCCATGTCTCCGGCCTTGCGCACCTCATCCACTATCCACGTCCCGTTTATACAGAGCTCCTCATCAGAGTGTGTACAGTCGTCCTGGTTCATAGTGTCGGCACAAGCTGAACACAAGGGGAACATCAGTTTGGAGTTGCTTTTGTATGGAAGAATTGGAAGATACAGTCCCATAGGAGGTAAAACCTTACATTTAATAACACCCCCCTATCCAAGCAGTCAGGGGGAGTCTGCACCCACGTACCCTTTCGGGTGGCCTACCGGAAACACCGTACTTACAAATGTAGGGGTTCAGACTTATTACATCCACATATCGGAGTTGTTCCCATTCTTTACTCTGTAATATGTTTTACTAGCCTCGGTTCTACCCCCGTACAAGGCATCCCGAATATTAATATGAGCGTTCTTTACATAGGAGTGCGAGCAAAGTTCATTTTCAAGGCCAGGAGTGTTACGCAATAGTTTTCTAAACTCGCACCCCCAGATCGAAACAAGTGTAACCAGCGTCTTTGATTTTTTGGAACCTCCCCATTGTTTCCTCTTACCTGTTCTCCATTGTTTCCTCAGTGTTACCAATGGGTTTGTTGATTATGCCTGTATAGACACCCATGCCAAAAACAACCTAGATACTCAAAGATTTTATTTGTTTCTCGACAATACCCGTCAACTTTTACATTAGGTACCCCGGCCAAATTCACTTCCCTCCCATTACCGGCATGAATAATTTTGCGAGTCCGTCCCACACGCCAGTCATTGAAGACCTTCAATAGACTGACGATCCCCTATACGGTAACCGGCTCTCAGGATAATACCTACAGCATCAGGTTTCAAGAACATGCTTCGGAATACCTTATTGCAAATGGACGATATTGTTATAGTTTCCCTAAAGGGGTCCATTTTAACCAATTTCTAAAACAAATTTCGAAACGCGCAGCATGCCTGCCTCAATACATTTACATCATCCATACAGTAGGCCAGCAGTTCGTCCTTGTTGGAAAATAACTTGCCTTTCTGTTTCTGGTGCCACTGCATAAATTGGGCGCGCTCATCTGCAAACAGAGTCTCCTCCGCAAAATTCGGGCTCAGGATAAGGACCCACATAATTCAAATTGCTGGCCGTGTTGAAGAAATGGGGGTAGTACCCCTTCTTGCATGTCAGGTCGAATGATTTGGGCATGATCTTTAAACTCGTGGGCAAATAATTCAGCGAATCCAAAAGGTGAAAATTTTCAACAACCATACTAAGAATTTTACTACCGTCCATGATCAATTTCGCCTTCCATCTAAGTTCCAAAAATCTTCTGAGAAAAAACTGTGCGTCGTATCCACGAGAGTTGTGTGAAATGACAAATCTTGTCAGCGAATGGCCTAGATAGTCTAAGATAATCGATAAATTTACCTACGGGGTCTTGCCAAAACGTGTGGACACGCTTTCCACACTGTTCGCAATCGACATTAACATCTTCCACAGCTTCACATTTAGAACACATCTGCTGAGCACATATGAGGTTCGGTACTTGCTCAAAAGACCCATCGCACTTTTCAAGGTCTTGTGTACACTCCGTATCAAAGAACACGTACAAATATTTGTTCTATAGCTTGCTAGGTTTCAGTGGAGCCTCGTAGCATAAATGGCCTGAAGGTTGTTTCTTATTACAAAATGTAGAAAATTTCTTGAAGCATTCATGTTTCGAATTACGTTACAAAATATGAACAATTTCGGCATACTTGTCTCCACTGACAGGCTAGCTTGCCTTTCACTTTGAGAATTAGATGATTCTGGAAACACTTCTTACTGAGGAACCACATCTGTTACATGTACAATACTTGGACCAATCTTTAGTACAGGGTGGTGTAGCAGTACACAGGGAGCAAACTTTGTCACACTTGTGTGCATTGTCGTATAACGTGTCACAGCCGTTACATATGTACTTTTTCGCCATTGCACTCTTCAAGTTGGTAATTACATTATAATGCCCAGAGTCCCGATCATATAGGAGGTACAATTTCTTGGCCGAAAGGGAATTTCCACTAAACGTGACCCTATCCGGGTACAAACCATCAAACAATAATTTTGTAATCCGAAAGCTGTTGAAACGGTTGAGGCTCTTCAGTACCCCGCCATTGAATAAATCCACACCGGAAGCATTCAAGAGTTCTTCACCAGGTTCTTTCAAACATCTACCATTACTATATGATTTGTACTTTAGGTCATTATTTACTCGGGCTATAGGAATTATTAGTGCATGAGCCAAACAGAAAAGCTGCCTTCACAACGACAATACTTCTCTTTATAGCACTCAATACATCCAAAGAACGTCCCTTTGTCTTAACTCCGCCGTTACCAACAGTCATCCTAACATGATCCAGATGTACATCGAGACGGTCAGTCAGAGCAAACCTAGCATTACTCTGTATGACCTTTCCGAGTACACTCCAGACCACGTCAGCCTTAAACTGGTCCCGGCGACGTAAGCTAATATATACCCTGTTCATTTTCTGCATTGCGGATTCTGAAACCCACCAAATCTCTATCAGGCATTTTAGCTACTAGGTATTTAGTAAGTGCAGCAATGCATTCCTTGAGATAAGTGGTGGGGTCTCGCTCTTCACCCGGAGAATTAAACTTAATAAGCGAACTACGCCCCGTCGCGTTAAATTTTGGAAAAGACTTTAGGTCTTGTCCAAAATCCTAAAGGGTAGCTGTTCCGACGCCGGGATGTTTCTGCTAGAGGAAGGTGCTATATCCCTACTTACAGAGGGTGCCTCAGCGGTAGGAATAGTCCTCTGTCTATTCAGAAACATTTTCTTAGCCATTTTTATATTTTGATAGTACGGGTACCACTTACTTGAAATAGCTGTAATTGTTGTATGATGGAGGTTCAAATAACGCAGGTTCAAATAACGCTGATGTAGCCGCAAGTTGCTAACAGTAACAGTAGATGCTTTTAACAGTTGTGGCTGCTGGCTGCTGAAGCGTTGGCACACACAAGTAGCGTAGCGTAGAAAATCTCTAAACACAGTCAAGGCACGATGCAGAATATTCCACTAGAGTTAAAATGCCCGAATATATAGTGCTGCCCTCTGAACATGTTGAGACCTGTTTGTCTTCTTAATGGTTTTTTCAGGAATCGTCCCCTGATTATTATCTTAATGGCTTTTAAAGTATGTCACCTGCAACCCCTTTTTTGTCTTCTTAATGTTTTTTCCTGGAATCATCCCCTGATTGTTATCTTAATGGCTTTTGAAGTGTCACCTGCAACCCCTTAATGGCCTTTTCCAAGAATCGTTATCTGATTCTATGTAACCTGCCTTTTTCCTGGCGCCAGCAAGTCGCAACACGTCTGAAGTAGGAAGCTAATGGCTTTTGCCCGGGGGCATACAAGCTTTTTCCATTAGGCTAATGTCCTGGAGTAAACAATTCCCATTACGCTAATGACACCCTCAGGGGCATACAAACCATTCGCATAACTTTGGCTCAGGAGTCTACAAAGTGTAGGCTACATGTCTACCTCAGTCAGTTAACTACTAACCAAAATTTAAACTATATATTTGTAAAAATGTAAAGATTGTCTTTATTTACCCTAATTACCAAGGACAGGTTCCTTAAAAAGAGATGGTTAAAGCCGCAAAATTCAAACCTACAATCTTTCAATTATGAGTTTCATATCTTACCGCTCTAGTCACCTCCTTCGAATGTCATATAAAGTTGTAGCCATATTGTAACATGGCGGTTAGTAACAAATTTAAATAGCGCGCTAGTCTACCATATTGGAAAATGGCAGCGTTATTCAAATAAAAGTTCAAAGTTTGGTTTAAAATTCAAAATGGCGCTTTGTTTACGTCAAACTAATAATAAATATTCATAATAATAAGTTAGGTTTAAAATTACCGCTCTAGCCGCCATATTACTTCAAATTCAATATGGCGGTAGCGCCAAATCCAAAACAATAACAAGTTAGGTTTATTATAGCGCGCTTATCCGCCATATTACAGTAAATTCCAAATGACAGCGGCGGTAAGATGTCTAGAGAGTTCGTTTACATCCGCCTACCATAACAAAGTTAACTGTTAGGTTTGAAAATAAAGTTTAAACTTACCGCTATAGTCGCCATGTTAGCAAAAATTCAAAATGGCACCTTTGTTTACCATAAGTTTAAGTTAAGCACGGCGTCACACTGTCTGCCTCGCTGTTTACATCACATCGCCTACGGCTGTTTACATCACGTGACAATAACGTTTCAAAATAATAAGTCAAAGTTAAGTTTAGAAGGAAGGTCATTCCCCCCTCCGCTATCTTTGTTGACATCGCATCGCCTGGGGGTGTTTACATCACGTGACAATAGCAAGTTAAAGTTAGGTTAAGAGGGACGGTCATTCACCCCTCCGCCATCTGTGTTGACATCACGTGATCGCCTAAAGGCCTAAAGAAGGGTGGGGAAGTTAGGTTTGTAAATAATAAGATAAAGTTAGGCTAAGCCTGGCGCCATACTGTCTGGGCAAGGGGATGGAGGGGAAGGTTAAGTTTGTTTACGTGTGACGTTATTAGAGTGAGTTCAAGGTTAGGTTACAGAGGTCATTGAACCGGATATACCGCAATGCTTACTACTGAGAATTGAAGTAAAGAAAAATCTATTTGTATTTTTTAGTATAATATGTTCATGAAGGGTGTTGATAGGGCAGATCAGTACTTGTATTATTATTCTCTCTTGAGAAAAACAGTGAAGTGGCCAAAGAAAATTGCATTTTGGCTTATAAATTGTGGATTTTTCAATTCTTTTTGAATCTGTGGAAAACTGAACCCTATATCAAAAATGAGATAAAGATTTTCTGCTACAAGTGGCAAAAGACTGGGCTACAGATAAGGTGGAGACAGACTCAGATACAGACACAGGCGCAGCACGCCCAGGAATATCAACCCAAACCCCTGGTGTGCCTCATGAGGACCCCCGGGAGACTTTAGGGTGATATGCGGGAACATGTGCTAGAGAAAAATGTTGGAATTGAAATGAGGTAAAATATCCTGCTAGGAGGTGCCATGTTTGTGAATCTTGGTGCATCTGCAAGTTCTGCTTAGTGCCACTCCACATGGGGGAATGTTTCCAGAGGTATCACACTCTCAAGCACTACTAGGATCATTGGTGAGTATTTCCTGAAAGTTTCAGTTCACAAAGTAGTTAATGAATTTGTTATAAATTTATAAAGAATCAGTACAGAAGTTGATTTATATTTTTTAAACCTCGGGAACGTGCATTTAAACAATTTAAATAGCCCCGTCCTCAATGTGTTAAAAGAGTAAAATAGGATATAAAAGAAAGAATTACAACAAAACATGTTTTGTGCATGGGAGGTGCAGGAAGTTAGGTTGCTGTTGCATTATAATCCATGAACGTATGGTATATCGCGATGGAGTTTCGAAGAGCCAGGAATACGATCGTTATATAAGAGCCGCGCTCTCTGATGTGTAGCTTATTTAGAGAATCAAGTGTACTATTGGATATCGCTCCTCCGGTACCCAGCCTGGTTCGGTGTTGAATTGTTCCACCAGTGTCATGAGCAGGGTTATTTTCCTATTTTGCTGTTGTATCCCTCTTTGAGGTATCCCACGTCCTCGTGACAGGCGGTGACGTCGATATTATCACCCCAAAATCACAAGAACAGGTTTCACATTAAACATAATTACCTCCTTGAAACTTTCCCAGTTGTTACGAATGAGAGGAACAGAAACAGTAAATCTGTTGTATGTTAAGTTCACACGAAGCTTATAAATATGCTGCTTCTGTTTTTTTGTCGGCACACATGTACACTGTTTCAATATGATGGCATTTATGATCTTTGTATAGTACTTTTATTTTGGTATATGGTTATTTCAATACCAAAATTTCGTCGTTGGTTACTTCCTTCTCATATGAATCAATGCAGTTAATATCTTCCCCTTTTTTCAGCATGGCTTCCTGAAAATTGATTAGACAGGAGTATTTTCCTATTTTGCTGTTGTATTCCTCTTTGAGGTATTCCTTATCCTTGTGACGGATGATGACGTTGATCAAGCAGACCTTTCCCTGGTTCATTGGGTCGGGGTTTAGAGTACCCGCAGGGTCCTTGATCTAGGCTTCTTTGACCTCTTGGAAAATGTTGGTTGCCACTTTTTCGCTGCAAAATCTCATTTCGTTATGATTCATGCTCTGGGATTTTGTGTGTGTACATTGACCCAAGACGTGGGACAGGGTTTCAACGCATATTTAACATTTTTGCACTTTACTGTCACCTGAGGTATTGCTTTATTCAGGGACACCCTGTTGCTCATAGTTCCGCTTCGCATGCTTAAAGCAGTCAGGAAGTGGTTGGGTTTAAGGAGGCTCAGGTTATAAAGCCAGACTGCTATATCATCGGCAAAAGAGGGAACAACTTTGCCTTTAGAGGGTAGCCGGTTTTACTGCCGAAGTTCCGTTATTTTCTGGCGCTCTTTATAAATGTCGATATACTTGAAATTTGAAATGAGCCACTGCAGTCTGATAGATTTTGCAGTTTTTAGGCGTTCTAGTTTTGTGGAAGTAAGGAGTGCGTGCATAGTTGGGTCTGTGGTGTTAAGTAGTGTGATACCCTGCTTGAGGGTAATACGTGTATTTATAGTTACATGCCAGCTGTCTGCATAACCACAATAAACAAGCAAATGTTTTTGAAGAAAAGTATCATGTGGTGCACATTTGATACTTTGAAGAGTGCACAGCCATTTTGTAGAAGTGTGACTTAGTTATTGATTGGTGGTTCACGAAAAATGTCATATCACTCCAAATCTTCATTGAACAGGTCTTGTGTCTCACTGTACCTGTAAGAAAACACAAAAATAACTTCAATTCTATGGACATGCTCTTATTCAAATGGCTCTGAAAGATAAATATTATAATTGTTTTGTTCATATCCATCTGGCCAGAACCACGTTACACCGTTTATTTCGACGGCTTGGAGCGACTACCACGAAATCGATTTAGAGAAGGGATCCCACTTGTTATGCACCATCACTTAGCTGTAGGACTCTACCACTGCACAACGCTACGCATGGCGGTTCGCAGCCGACTCGTGTCTCGGTCTGCCCCACGCGCCCGCGCTACTGGAACTGCAGCTTGCGAAAAGTCCCGAACCTAGATGGACATCCATGAATACCCAACGGCCATGGAGATGTTATAACCAGGGGCCCCAACACCTCCCCGTTTTAGGGAAACCCCCCACCAAGGGAAGAGAGCTTGCCACTTGGACCACCTTATGGATACTTGTACGTTTACCTTCTTGGATCCAACTCATTGTTTCATGGGATTGAGGCCTGGTTTAGGACGGCAGGGTTCTGGCGACCTTTTCTTGAATGTACCAGTTTACTTTTGTCCTCAGCTGGAGTTTCCTGGTTGCTGGTCTGTTGGTTGTGGACCACTGCATGTTTGCCCATGTCTCCGGTTTTTCCATTGGGGACTTGTGGGCGACAAACAGGCAGGTTGAAAGCATCTTCAAACGCTGTGAAGTCACTATCCGTTGTCTGCTTGAATCTCGGCTGCATTTGGCGTGAAACCTGCGGGTTGATCCATGAGCGAGCGTCATGTAGAGACGGCCATCAATTCGTTTAGTGACTGAACCTGCCGTCCATTCTTGAGATTGACGGTGTTGGGCATAGACAGGGTCTCCCCCGACCAAGTTGCGCTCGACTGCTGCATGTCGGCGGTTGAATTGGCGTTCCATTTCTATGTCGCGCCTCGTTGATTGCTTGGTCGGAAGTAGGAGATCCAGTGTTGTCCGGGGCTTCCATCCAAAGAACAATTCAGCCGGACATTGCCATTGTGGGAGAGTGGGGCCAGATTCTAACCTAATTTAAATATTTTGAATTTTTCTACTGTAATAAGTCATGAGATATGAGAAGGATCTTCACTGCGAATGGGCATTTCCATACCAAAATTTTGTTGTTTGATACTCATTCACCACTCAGTGCGGTGAATATTCTCTTCTTTCTCAACCATGGCCTCTTGTAGACCTATCAAGTCCTCTCTAGTTTTTTACAGTTGCTTTTGTAGTGACTACGGGGGTTGGAAACCACCGATGCAACCAATTTGTAGTGCCTAGGTTGCCTAAGCAACGCGTAGGCACTATTAATGTTAATTTACAGACGTCGTTAAAGTGCGCGACTGTAAAAAGTAGTGCTGCCACCAGAACCTAAGTTCAGAACGAATGTGAAAGGGGGTTTTGTTTAATCGAATAACCGATATTCATTGGTGACTAGTAATATATATTGTTATTATATACACATGTACAAATAGAATGAATGATTCACAATATGGTTTCTGTTTAAAATAACTGACTTGCCTTTCGTTATTTCAAAGGGTTTCGGAATTTTGCCGCTTGAATGTAATAAATGAATATAGTCAGAAAAACTCACTTTTCAGTAGCAGAAGTGAAGTATAGAAGCATTCTGTACTAGAGCTTCAGTAATTATTTAATATACAGTATTCTTCAGATAACACTAACTTCGGTGAAGTAAATCAGATTTTCGTTGTTGGTAATTTCGATGTGAATATGTAATTGCGGCTTAGAGTTTTATAGCACAAAATGTCAGCATTTCGTGGTATTACACAGAGTTTCGTGAACTAGTTTTCGATAATTCCATGTTACTAAGGCTTAATGGCGTAATTAGGTCTTGCTGACACTTAACAAAATATAAGCAAGTAGCTTGTTGACTTCCTACATGTTACAATGGTTTCATGACGAAACTAGGGCAAGGTGTTTACAACATCGTTATAAAAGACAATTTCCAAAATTGAGTCTAGCTTGGTAACAATGATTACATTTTGGGGCATTACACTTTTGCAACTTGCTTGCCCTTTCAACCCGTTCCATCACTATGAAGTCCACGACATCACGGTAATCTCCTGACTTGGGAACCAGAAACATGAGGCTCGAATAATCAGAAGACAGGGGTTCTATAATACCATCCCTTGATAACTTTTTGATGTTCCCTTAAGTACTTCATATTAGGCATAGCTAGTCTGTACGGTGCTGATCTAACCGGAGTATTGTCTAACAATTGAATTTCATACTCCATGAGGTGAGTTTAACACATCAGGGTACTGGTTGATCAAATGCTCAAGTTTTTTCCCGCTGAGCTTGCGACCCTAGTCATGGCTGTGGTGTAGCAACAGTATGTTCCTGTTTACGCTGTTGTGCCAAACGTAGACGGCACATTTTCTGGATGTGCCCAGGCTTCAACAATAAAAACAAACAGGTTTACCTCTCCTTGAAGTCGGCTGTGACCACTGAAAGAAAAAAAGTTGCCTGCACAAGCAACTGTTTAATTTCCGCCCACATACACCATTGTTTGTGAAAACTGAAGATGCATGTCTATGTCCTGTTGTGGCTGGACTTCGTGTTTTAAGGCAGTAAATTAAGATCAGGCACACACACATTCCCACTTTTTTATACAATTTCTGTAACTCACCCAACCGCTAGAACGCAAGACTGCTCAAAATGCCGCCCTTTCTCAGCCAGTGCGAATGGTCCCTCAACACAAGGCAGTCTTCTGTTTCTACTACACAGATGCAACCTTTTGAAACAGGATGCGTGTTATCTAGTGGTCCATATTTGTCAGCATAGCATTCATTTCATGGAATGCGCAGTTTATTTACCGTGTTTAAAAGAAACACTTTTTATTTGGATAAATTTTTTTATACTTACGTGGATGATTATCTTGTTTTCGGTTCTGATACATAGCGTCTAGTAGGTACTGGACGTGTTTGAGACTTTCGTAACTCGAGCATATGCTTTGTACAGGTTCCGGCGTTGCTGAGTGCCCTTGGGCCGAGTTATAATATTCGACAAGGGCTTTGTAAGACGGCTCCCAACGTTCGTCTGATTTGTTTTGCCGTCTTACCCCGTACGTGATCCATTATGTGCTTTGCTATTAGTGGGTGGCCTTGCACTGATTTCTCGAAGCGGATCATATTGTCAACCTCTTTTTGCCACACCTTGTTCTGTCCTCGACTTGGGATGTTATCCGTAGCCTCTTCACCTTTTATTCCGTTCCACAGGGTGGATAAGTCGTTCGTGTCGAGAGATCTCTGCGTCTTGAAGGCTTGCTTACAAATTCCACAAATTGCGTTTTTTGCTCTCCCATAGAATGTCCTTTTCATTTGCTAACGTGGCAGTGCCGCGTGTTTGCTCTTGTAAGTCTTGCCACACGTGTTGCAGGATTATAGTACATCCTCCCCTCAGTGGTGGCTCCTTGCGTGTTGTGGCATACTATTGAGAGTGAGAATCTAGTCCTGCACTCTAGTGGCCTGGGGTATCGCCTTGTTCAATGTAACCCTGTCACTCGTTCCACTTCTAAGAGCTAACCTTAAAATGCATGTACATACGCCATTGCAATACAGGCGAAACGTAAAAAACTCTCACTGTAAGAATGCAAAACACTAGATGAGTCATAAAATATAAAAACGTACTTTCAGTTCCTCCGTCTCCACCTTCCTTTGAAGTTGTTGGAATGGTTCAGACATCCTAGTTTTCAAGTTTAGAAGTATCTAGTCCGGATTCCTTTGTACTAGTTAAACAAGTAGTGCACAACTTAGTTCCAAAAATGTACCGACACAACCAATATATAGAAAAGTAATTACTAAAACCACTAGATATGTAACAACCGATTAGCGTCATTCAACATTCAAATTCAGGATCCGTCTTGTGATTGGTTCTGGTCGTAGCAAGGCAATCACGTGATTCGCGACTTTACTGACACCTATATTTCAACTCCATCCATTTTTTGGGTCCTCCCGCTAACGCCCATCACATCCCTATCCATCCCAAAAATATATTTTGACTTATTATACATACTTTTTCACGGGGTCAAGCTGGATATAGTCGCTCACTCCGACGGTCTAACTGCACGCTACAAACCTCAACACATGCCATCACTTACGTGCCTGCCATCCCACGTCCTACCCATCACCAATATACCTGTTTCGACTTCCTTCACGGTGGTACGAAGGGCTTAAATACAGGGTACAAAGGTCGGATCTACCCCAAGTAGGGCCTTAACTACTACGGTTTTAAAAGGCAAGGGTTGTAGAGCTAAGCGATGCAATACGAGGTCTGTAAATAAAGTAATGAGACAGATTCAATATAACTCTGTACTTTTAAACTACAAATCGAGTTTGTCCCCTTCAAAATAATTCCCTTGGGAGGCTACACACCTCCGGAGACGTTCCCACTCTTCGTAGCAACGCTGGTAGTCGCTAACCGGAATCGCTTTTAGTTGGTCGGTTACAGCTTTTTCGATGTTTTCCACCGTCCCAAAATGGCGTCCTTTAAGGTGAAACTTTAGTTTTGGGAACAAAAA
>Ga0268261_10001096_pt1 | contig 18246 bp, 13 predicted proteins | sample TergutNc150P1_FD_190353 | JGI IMG/M metagenome (GOLD analysis project Ga0268261, IMG submission 190353) | Nasutitermes corniger P1 segment gut microbial community from laboratory colony in Florida, USA - Nc150 P1 (SPAdes) (version 2) | ecosystem: Host-associated > Arthropoda: Insects >...
TAACTATTTTTGTGAACTGAAATTTTCAGGAAATACTCACCAAAGACCCTAGTAGTGCTTGAGGGTGTGATACCTCTGGAAACATTCCCCCTTGTGGAGTGGCACTAAAGAGAACTTGCAGATGTACCAAGATTCACCGTGTTAAAAACGCAGATCTGCGTCACCCGTTTGCAATGTGTTAAGCAGGAATTTGTATTACATGGGGATGTACTAAGGAAGCAAGTGTATTTAATCATTCGGGAAGATTTTGGTGATCCCCCCCCCATTGTCTTTGGTGGGAAAACTCTTTAACTGAGGACATCTTTAAGTGAGTTTCACTTTAATGAATGTCATGTTATTTAATTTCCTCAGAATCTGTGAGCATATGAAGAGCTATTTTGAGAATAAAAATTTTGAGTTTTGTGTGATGTTGTCTATACTGTCAAAACATGAAACTCGTTGACTACTGAAAAAATGATTTCAGAGAAACACACGATTTCATTGTGTAAACTTTTTTTGATAAATTTGCAGATTGTTTGGCCTCACAAAATAGTAATACTCTGACCACAGCCTTTGCCAGGGTACAATGAGGGAAAAGGGGGAAGATTTGAATGAAATATCATGAAACAGCTTTACTTTAAAACAGTGGTGCTAATTTACTGGTTGGCAGTGTACCATGATAATGGTTATTATTTTTAGGTAGTTCTCTGTGGTAAGAGGTGTGCAAGTATGGAGCTATCAGTGTCTTTGGTGTGTGCTACAGAATTTGTCAGGATTATGTTAAAAGCAATTTAAAGAAACAACAAACCCTGGTTGTGATAATTTTCAGTTTGTTATGTATTTATTTGCTAGGTGTAAAGTGCATGATCTTATTTGTATTGCAGATCTGTAAAGCAGTTCTTTTTTTCTGTGCCTTAATGAAGCATGTTATAGCCCTACTCTACACATCACTTACAAACTGTAATTGCTTGTGATACAATACATTTTAGTATTTAACCCTGAACAGGCGATAGGGCGTCTTTCTATTGGATGTTGGATTTTGTGAATAATTGCAATCCATAATAACTACTAAAATGCCGTTTTAAGATATAGTGTGCCCTAACAAGGCTTGCTATTAAATGTTCCCTTTGTTCTTCACCTGGATTGTGAGTTCTTTGTAGTACTCATGTTACACTGAAATCTGGATAATATCATGTGAAAATAACTTGCCCAAGTGTCATTAGCTGTACTGCCTCCTACTACTACTACTACTACTACTACTACTACTACTACTACTGCTGCTGCTGCTGCTACTACTAATACTAATACTACTTATACTACTGCTGCACCACCATCACTTCCAGCAGCTCACATTTTGCTTGGTAATGTGATGAGAGCAGACTCCAATCATCCAAACTAATTTTTATGCATACTGAGTGCTACTTTTGTGTATGCTGTAAATAGTATTCTATGAGTTAAGTCTGTCTTCTGCATGGGACAAGTATGCAAAGCATTGTCCTTGACTTAATGCTTTTAGTCTCTTATGTTCCATATGTTTTGTAGCTTGGAATGTAGCATCCTGCATGTTAAGGTAGTGTTGTTTCATGTTTATATTACGTATCGTTGCTTTTTTTTTCAATTATGGCATCTATTTCTTCTTTACCTAAGGGTGCAGAGACTTTTTGGTGCCAAGTTTTAATTAGAATTTACATGTTATAAGATTGGGAAGTCCATCACTGAGAGCTGAACTTACATTGTTAATTTATATGTTAGATGTTACGAACAGTGCGCTTTTTTTTTCTCAGTCCCGGACTTTGTCATTCTCTTCAGAACTTCCCATGTTATATTGTTTGTAAGGATGTGCTGTTAAACATTTAAATTGTTCTTTCATATGGAATGCATGATGTTTATTTAATAGATATTTTTTGAATCAATTTATTGATTTTCCATATTTTACTTACAAAGTTCGAATTTATTCAGTTTCTGAATGCAGAAATTGTTTGGTACTCGGTTCACAGCTGTGTGTATTTATTTTGTCAGCATCTGGATACGGTATGTTCCAAAACAATACAAGGAACCCTTTTTAATGTGACACCCATGTTTACCTTTGCATACTTTTACCAGTCAAATCACAATATTTTGAATTACATTACAAAATAAATCTAAACTGTGGAGAGGAAAAAGAGATACAATACACATTAATTCATTTGGAAGGAGTTCTTTTTCTGTAAATTGTTTATCAGAAGTTTAACTTGCAGAAATTGTACGTTATTATGGAAGACCAGTACGTGTATGTTAACAATTTTCATAGATTTTGGACATAGTATTGCTGACATGTGTACATTGAATATTTTTTTGCTTTTATATGTTAATGTCATGGAGTAATGCTGGGACATAGTGTCTTTTGTGATAGTGGTGTTTTATGTAATGACACTTTCAGGTGTTAAAGATTGTACAGTATCAGAAGTAGAGAACATAATATGAGTATGGAGCGTTGGTGGAATGATACTGATGGTATAACTGTAGCAAATCAGCTGTCATTCCTTCATACTTTAATGTCTGAATGTGTGGTAATGTTTACTGCCATTCCATGACATGTTCAGAGATTTGTCTGGCTTAGCAGTTTGATACCAGAAAGTAGATACCGTTAAGAAACTGCAATTTGGGACTGAAAAGTATTACATTTGGTGGAAGTCATTGAAGGTACTGCCACTTCAAGGTTTTTCATCCCTCTCTTCCTATATTCTTTTGAATGACCCATTTATATGTACAGTTATGAACTTTGTAAGGTATGTGTTAGGGTACTGACATTCAGATACTCTGGCAATGCCAACAGCAGCTGAACAAGACCCGAAGTCAGAAAATAAGGTTCCCTATTTTATTCCTATGAAAGTGATGTTTACCGCATGCTGTGACACTGTTGTATTTTAGAATGTTGTTCATGCTACAAGGTGGGAAGCTTGTTTATTCATGCAGAAAAAATACATTTGCTTATCAAACGAGTTGAATGACGGCAATCGTGCTGAACAAGTGGACAATGGGAGAAGTGCGATCTGTACTGAATCCAGCCTGTGGAAATCCACCATGAGCTGTAAGGGTCTGTGGACAAGCAGAATTCCTGATATGAAGTGTCCTGTTACCTTTGTAAAAATAAAAATCAAGGTCACAATGTGGGAAGGGCAATGGTGACCTTATTTTTTGACTTGGGCAGGGTAAGTTTAGTGGATTTCATTCCTCATGGTAGCAGTTGTCATCATGGCATGCTAACCAGACTTAAGGAGGCCGTTTTTGAAGGGAGTGTTGTTTTCGCATAGCAGTGCCTGACTACACATTGGTCACACTACAGTGAACCTCTTGGAACACTTGGAATGGAGAGATTCTTCCTCGTCCTCCGTCTAGTCCTGATTTGGCACAATCGGACTTTCAGCGGTTTCCCAAAATATTGAAGCATCTTTGAGGTCTCCACTTCCATAATGATGAAAACATTAGAGAGTAGGTCAAGTAATGTCTGCAGGATACATTGCTTCACCACCAAGGCTTTGACTGTTTGATATAGCACTATGGTTAGTGCCTGAAGAGATGCAATGACTACTCCAGAATTATAGACTGCATATATGCCTACAATGAACCAATGTGTTTTTGCTGTAACTTACTTATACGAGTATTCCTAGTAAAAACTGGGGACCTTACATTCTGACTTCCTCTCATACATTGTAGTGATTTAAATGTTCATTTTTCCATTGTGTCTTATTTATATAAGTGGCATTACAAATCTGGTATATCAAGATGTACACGTTTTTGCACATGTGTGTCCTCACACACGCACAGACACACACTGTGAATTTACTGAAATATGGAAGTTGGATAAGTAATTTGGAATTTTCGTGACAAATTTTAAAATTATCAGTTAATTATAGCAAAATGTTTTATGCATATCCCATTATGTGCTTCACAGATTTGTTTGTTTGTCTGAAAATAGCACAAAAATTTTACCACAACAAACAGTATGACTTTGTGACAGAATTTTACCTGTACTGGTTTTGTTAAGCCAGGACAAGGGTAGGGTGGTCTTACTGGTGATGGTCTATGTCCATACATTTGTCAGCCATTGTCTTAAATTTTACTGAGAGCAGGTCACCAAAGAAAGTTCAGTCCTTTGATAGCTGCTGAATAATCTGATTTGTCACTAAACAAATTGACCCATAATCAGTATGCAGTTCAAGATTATCCATGTTCCGTGTGGTAAACTAGTTCATAATATTTATTCCAACAACTGCACAACAATAAAAAAGACAATAGTTTTATAAATATGTACAATAGTTTTATGAATGTATATTTATAAAACTATCATCTTTTTATTACTGCACACTTGTTGGGATAAATATTGTGAACAGTGTATAGTTATTAAACATGATAGCGGCTTTGGTGGTCTAGAGGTGGCGTGCTGGCCTTTGGTACCCAAGTTCGCGGGTTCACAACCGGCCGAAGCCGTCGGATCTTTAGGGCAAAAAAATCCTCAGCACACCTTCCTTCGGAGGGGAAGTAAAGCCATCGGTCCCATGTCGTAGCTTTACGGTATGTAAAAGATCCCTAAATGTAACGTGTAAGTTGGCATTTAGGCAAAATCCCGGACATTTCTCGCCCACAGTTCCACCTTCCGCCGCTGGGTGCTCTCGCGTGGTGACACGTGTGGAGTCGCCTGGTGACGAAAGTTTGAACGTCAAACTCAGATCGCACAATACGCCTAAGGCTGCAGTGCGTAGTCAAGAAACATAATATAACATATTAAACATGATTGTCGCATTTGAGAAATGTCTCTTATTATTTACAGTTAATTACTGAACCCTGTTGTTACATACATGTTTATTTATATTCTTACAATACGAGCATTTTTCCTGTTGCAGCACATCCAGACAGACACAGAATATTTCCCTGCATGTTTGAAAGTTATTCATTTTCTGTTATAATTGTATTCTGTTTGTAGGCTTCATAGAGTATAATCAGGGAATTATGGATCAGATAGTCTGTGAACTGTTATTTCCGTGTTACCTAATGACATGTTATAAACCGCAAAGCTTATATAGTGCAAAATATTTGTTTGTTGTCTGTTCAGAAAGGGGGAGGAAGTAAAATGACATGTTTTTCCATATATCGGTATATTCTAGCCTAAAATTTGCCCAGAAAGATAAGGTAAAGAAGGGCAAAACAGTTTGTAGTGGCCAGTGCTGCATTCAGTATTTGGGCTTGGTACCACTTGAGTACAGGTCAGGCTCACATCTGCAGGATTAACCTGCTACATGATATATATAAAATAAAATGACACTGATGTCAAATTTCCTTATTCTTGTTTATTTTCCAAACATGTGATGACATTGTTCGTGTCTCTGATTTATACTAGTGTACAGAACTTACTTCATGAAGACGTATTTACTTTTTATGTGCCGTAACTTCACAGTAGAAAGGTTGTGGTGTTGAAGCTAATGGTGTCATACTTCATCATCGTACATCTCGTAGAGAACGTCCCCGTCCATCTTCGTAGTTGGAGAGTGCAAGTTCCACTCATGGGGATATCATGTTGCTGAGTCCCTGAAGCCTCTGGCACTTTTGTATAGCATTGGATTATAAATCTTACATGATGCCTACAGTTCTAATAAATATAACAAAATTATCACACTGTTTGTGTGCACTTTATTATATTATGGTACACTGTGGATGTCACTACAGGATGTTAATTACTGTCAGTTGCATTGTACCAATTTACTGTAAATTTCCTGTCTGTTAAATATAATCCCTTTTTGTCTAATTTTAGTTTTGCATAGCACACAGCAACACACGTCTGTTCTTTATGAATAACAAAATGCTATGGGATGTGTGCTGCTTTTTACAAAATCATCTTCTACCCTAGGAGTTGGAAAACCAAAATTTTTGGAGCCTGATTGGTCATTTTGACACAGTATTTTTGTTTCTGAATTGTCAGTCTGTCCTAAGTTAAATGCTAGATTTTGATAGACGCTGTCAAACAGCAGCAACTCATAGCATATCATCATACTAGGGCTTATGGATACTGTTAATTTCCTGTAGTCAACTTTTATTGGCCAAACGCTGGTCAGGTTTTGGATTACAGACTGTCTCCTAACTCCCCAAACAAGGGTGGGCCTTAGAGTAACATATTTTGAACCTTCATACACTGTTATGCCAAACTGGAGTTAGAGTCTTTCCTCACTTGTGATATATGTGTTAGAAGTTATCGCTATTAATTTGAAATAAAATATCAGTTAAATAGTCCTATCTTGGTTTGGCACATCTGGGATTCGAACTCTAGACTGCCAGCTGCAAGGTTATACACAACCTGAAAGGTATCTGATCCACTTCCCTCTTTATACCAGTGATATTAACTGTAAGTCTTAACACAATACTTTTAGTATTTTATATTGCAGTAGGCAAGATGTAATTATGTTACATGCACCATGTAACATAATTATTTAACTAAAGAAGATGCTGTTTTTGAAGTTTTAAGTTGAAAACAATTTTTGTTACATAATTTATTACAACAATTCCAGTAAAGTTTTATTTATAAATTGGTGCATTAAACATGAGGATAATTCAAATAAAAATGCCAAAAAGTTATTTAAATATAGGTGTAATTATGTCATACACAAAATATATTTCTCATACTGCTGTCATCTGGGATGTGACAGTATGCAGTATCATTGATAAATTTCATTGGTCGTTGTAAACTAATATTTCTGGGAGTTCAAAAGTGGTCCTAGCTGACAAATTTTGGAAAATGTTTGGATCTCAAAAAAATAGTCTGCTATTCCCTGTTTTGAAATTGTGTGGAGGAAGGGTCCTGTCTAAGATCTCAGACGTGCACTGTGGTGTAACTGAGGTCCTTGCTGTTTTGGAATGATACATGGCATGGGTTGGCAGTTGGCTACCAACATTGCAGGACAGCCTATCATTCCCATCTTGAATGGTCAAGCATTCCAAGGAGAATGGGACCAATACGTTATCCTACAACAATGGTAGCAAACTACCAGCCTATGCCACGTAACATCCCAGAAGAGTGATGGCCTCAAAGAGTCATGTCCTTATACATGCACAAAGTCATTCAGATGAGCTCATACCACCCTGAAATTCTGTGTTGAAAACTGAAATTAGCTACATTGCAACCCTCCGGAGGGTGTCTTTGAAATTGGGGTTCCCCTGTGACTTTGTATAAAGTTTTCCTTGTTCTAATGCTAGTTTTCCTACCGAGAAGCCTGTTCTCTTATAGTTACAGTAACTGATTCTTTAGAAATCTGAACAGGGTTCTGCTATGTTATGACTTGTTTGTACCCACATACAAGGCTGATACTTATTTCAGTTTTGGTTTTTTTTACAGCTTTTGAGTGACATACCTTCCATGTGACTGCTGCTTTGTGATAATCTGGTAAGCATTTGATTAAGGAGGAATTCACATTTATGACATGCACCTGCTATTGTGTGGGAAGGTTTTATTGGAGTATTCTATTCGCTTTTCATTTGATGTGTTGAGTGGGTTAATGGAATATATTTTTATTTGGCAGATAAGTGCTGTAGACAGAATTGGATGACAAGTGGATGAAGACACAATGCTACTATCTGTGCAGCTATAGAAAACTATGTGGATTTCATTTTTTATGTAGGACTCTAGACACTTTAATGTTATGAAGTCTGAAAGAACATGTTTCACCAATAATAATTCAGATGCTTCTAAACAGTAACTGAGCAACAGAACAAAGTGTATATGTGATGTACTGTATATACGAGTATTTTATTTACTTGCTATAGCTGCTTGACATATCATTTTAGCTATTTTGTTTTTGTCTGGTGTTCTGGAGTAATCATACAGAAGTTCAACAAGAAACGCAATTGGAGACAGGTGTTGCAGCTTTTCAGTCAAGTTAAATGTCGATGTTACTGTACTTATACAAGTGATCTGCCGAGGTGCTGGGTTTCCATCTTCAGTTATTTTGTGAATGCGTTCTGTGTAATGAGTGCTTATTCATGAAGAAACAACCTCTTTGCAGGTGTTTTCTTGTGAACAGTGGAATCAGAAAAAAAAAAATATGAATGAATGCAAATGCACTGTTTGTTGTGTATATAGTAAGATGGTGTTCCTGAATAGATGAATGTATGAAGACGTCATGTTGGTGTATATTTCCTGGAGAGAAATGTGTGATCAGTCAAGGATTTTGCTTTCTTTGTTATATAAAATAATCACTGCTATGCAGTGATAAAGAGAAGGCAACACCATTAATGAACAGTGCTTCATAAATTTCATTATGTTGCACTAGATAATGCATGCTGCTAAAAATATTAGACCAGACAGTTGGGGATCAAATACAAGTGCTGATAAGTTTGGCCTATAGATGTATAATCTGTCCCCCAAGTATTTTTTTTGCTGAATTGTGTTGCAGTTTTTTTTTTCATTAATAACATATGCATATGTGGAAGTTTGTAAATATTTTTTTCACTTCAAGAGAAAAGAAGGCCTATGTTTTGTTTGTCATACAATTTAGATTTTGTATTGCCGTGTACTTTATACTCCTTGTGTGGACATGATTAATTTATTGCTGAAATTGTGTGATTCAAGTTGAAAATAATTGTATGTTCACTTTATTTGTATCTTCAGTCACTCTCTTTTTTCTTTCATTCATGCATTGTGGAGGGCTAGCTATGGTGACTTCATTGCATTACAGAACACATTTTGAGTTCTTTATTTCTTTATTGCCATCAGGTAGACAGGTTGCATTCAGAGGTTAGAAACAAAGTGCACATGTTTGGGTCTGTATATGAAGTGTGCGTGTGAGTCTCAGTGATGTGTTAAGGCATCTTTAATGTAAATTTAAGTGTACTGAGGTAAAATGTATGATTCATTTTATGTTTGTTAGTACAGGCACTGGGTTTTTTTTTTTAAATAGTGGTGAATTGTGTCAACAGTAATTCTACCAGTGGTACTCTTTCATAACATTGCTGTCTGTTTTGGAAGTATGAGCTGGTTTCTGTCTGAGAAAAAGAACCACAGAATAAGGATGGTAGCATAGCATACTTAAAATATTTGAGTACTCTAGTTCCCATTTACCTCTTTCATAGATGGTAAGTTTAATTTTTAATGTAGTCACCTGAAACTGTGTCTTTTTTTTACGTGAAGCATGTGAGCATTTCTTCTTTCTTGTTGTTTACAAGTTTTCCGTCACAACTTGATCTCAGATATTTTACTGGTTAATCTTTCCTTCATGGCAGGGATTATGAAGTGAATGAAAATGTTGCATATTTTTTTTTTTTTTTTTTGCAGATGTACCCTTTGGTTTGACAGTTTTGTTGGCCACAGTCTTTCCATTGGTATTTTGACAGTTTTGTTGGCCACAGTCTTTCCATTGGTATTTTGACGGTTTTGTTGGCCACAGTCTTTCCATTGGTATTTTGACAGTTTTGTTGGCCACAGTCTGTCCATTGGTATTTTGACAGTTTTGTTGGCCACAGTCTGTCCATTGGTATTTTCACTGTAAAACATACTGAAATTCAGTTTACTTTTTAAAATGATTTGTACATTTTTATGAGAAATTCTTTGAACTTGGTTCATAAGAACTTGAATAAAATTTACTAGTATTAAAGCCATTTATCTTTTATCTTGAAGTGTATATGACTACAAATGTGAATGATGTTAGTAATATTAGTCTTGTTTCCTCATCTGAAACTTCTTGAACTTCAAAATTTTAACATCCTCAAACTGTGTAAACATGTGAAGTACTTTCTGTTGATCTGATAAAACTAGAAACTTACATAATTTAATTTTTACCCACGTGTATGATAAATTTAGGTGACAATAAATGTTATGAGGGAAAACAATGATTTCATTAAAGAATGGTTTATTAGTTATTGTTCCACAAGTACACAACATGAGATCAAGCATTCTGGGTTAACTTTGAGATCAGTCATGATACAGGAACAATTAACAATTTTACACATTTCAAAAGAATGCCTTTTTCGATGGTTCATTTTATATGAAGGCAAGATTGTTACATGCTTTCCACTGTAATTGCTGTAAATGATCAGTATCATCATCATCATCATCCATCACAAGTCAGGTCTTGATAGACCTGTTTTGGCTTCTAATAGTCTCTTCAAAGGTCTTCCAAGTCATCTTCATTCATTTGGTCTACAATTCAGCATTAGTTTTGGTATCCTTTTGTTGTTCATTCTTGTTAATGTCATAGCCAATTTAATTTGTATCTTTTTAGTTTATTGTCAACTGGTTCTGCTTTCACCTGTTCCAGAATGTCTTCATTCCTTTTGTGGTCAAAAAGGGTATTCCAGGCTGCTGTTCTGAAAAATTCCATCTCAGTGTGAATCGTTTTTTATTCTTTTTTCTAAGGGTTCAAATTTGTCTTCCATATAAAAGATTGGGAAGAGCCAGTGCATTATATACTTTTATTCTTGAAAATATCTGAACCAAAGTTGGTTTAAAAGTGTCGTTTAGAATTCTCAGTATTTGAGTAAATTTTGCTATTCTTTGTTGAATATCTTTTCCATTTTCATAGGAAATTTCACAACCAAGGTATTTAAAATTCTTGTTGTAAACATTTGTTACCCACAGTGGTTTCACTTCTTTCAGGGTCTTGTCCTAAAAATGTCATCTGAGATTTTTCTGGCAATATTTCCATTCCAAAAATTTTTTTGCTGTGTTTTATAATGTGAATACTCCCCTATGTAAATTATCCTCTGAGTCAACTATTATGACTTGATCATCTGCATAAAGTTGATTGTTAATTTTTGTACTGGTCGATAAAGTAGTGCCATTTTTGTAAATCTGGTTCAATTTTACTGTTATTTAATTCATGTAAATGTTGAATAGTGTGGGTGATAAAGGGTAGCCTTGTCTGACTCCAAGATTAATTGTATTTTTTTTTTGGTAATTGATTTTCTATCTTTTATTTTGTTTCCAGAGTAAATTTCTATTACACGTTTTAATAATTGGGAATATTTTTGCTATGTAATATTTCAAATGATTTGTCTCTTTTAACTTTGTCAAAGGCTTTCACATAGCCAAGAAATGCTAAGCAGGTTTGCAAATTAGGCTTTCATCTTTTTTCTGTAAGTAATCTTATGCTAAAGAATGGATCAATGCAAGATGTGCCTTTCAGAAACCATTCTGGCATTCCAAAAGGAACTTACCTCTTTGTGCTTTCAATTTGTCATTCAAAATTTTACTGTATACTTTATAACATGTATTAAGTAGGTTAATACCACTACTGTTTTCCACATTTTTTTTATAACCTTTCTTGTATATAGGTATCACAGTACTGTTTTTCCATTCTTCCTTCATTTCTCCCATTATAGAAATGTTATTAAAAAAAACATGGTCTCTCATGAAATGAGTCTCTTGCATATTTATAAAGTTTGGAATTCGAATTATCTTTGCCGGATGATTTTCCATTTTTTGTTTTATTTTTAGTGCTTCTTTCAATTCTTTCCATGGTTATAATTTTGTCATCAACATCTTCTGTATTCCAATAATTTTTTTGAAGAGAGTTATTTATTAGTTCATAATTACCTATAATAATGTAAAAAATTTTTCTTGGACCAGGGTTTATATTTGATCGTTCTTTAATGTCTTCATTCATGTGTTTTGGTAGTTTAAATGTGTGTGGTTTTATTTTGTATGTGTCAGATTCTAAGAATGATGGTAATTGTTCATAGGATTTGCAATTTCTTTTTCTAATTTCTCTTCTGGCAGTGGCTGTTCTACACTTGTTCTGAATCTCATTGTACCTGGTCTTCAAAGATACTTCTTATATGCTAAATTTTTCTGTTCCACTTTTTTTTTTTGGGGGGGGGGGTAAATGCTTTGTATTTTCCCAGACTTTTGCCTTCTGCCTGTGAGATTATGGTTTTGATGTTCCTCCATTGCAAAACAATATTGCTGCTTCCTGGAATTTCTTGTAGTTTCTGTTGAATTCTTTGTTTGTGTAGCCATCATATTCTTTCAACATTGGGTAATCTAATTTAATAATGAAATGTATTTCTTTGTGTGCATTGTTGTTGGGTAAATGTAATCCTTTTTTGGTGGAAATCTTAATTTAGCCAAAGTCAAAAAGTACTCTGGACCAATATCACTTGCTGTCTAAACTCTCACATATAGGAATAATTCTGATAGCTTCCTGTTTGCAATATAAGTCTACGACTGATCTGTCATTGCAAGCTGACCATGTGTTTGGTGTGTATTTTTGTGTTTCAAGAATGAGTTCATTATTTTTATGATGTTATATGTGGCAATTTCTTACATTCAGTCCATTGGTATTTGTAACTTGTTCTCCAAAACTCCCTACAATGTTATGGATTTCAGCATTCCTATTCTAGCATTCAGGTCTCCTGAGAGTAAGATGTAATTGTTTTTGTTAGTTTTGTGTACTGTTTCCTGTAATTGGTTATAAAAAGTTTTCATTTTCTTCAACTCTTCCTTTTTCTGGGACATAAAGTCCAAAAAATTATAATTTCCCTCTTCCAATATTTAGCTTTACCTCGATCATTCTTTTGCTCCAGTATGTGTAGTTAGCAGTTGTGTTTTTGATTGATATATGAATCCAAATCATTACACCTGGTTGTGCTCATATACTTCTGTTCACACCACTGTATATTACTGTGTAATTATTTGTTTGCATTGTACCCTTCAATTTCTTTTGTGATTCAGTAATTGCTGCTATTTTAATTTGCTTAAAATTTAATATACTGTCCAGTTCCTGTCATTTGTGGGCTGTGCCACTCATATTCCAGGTTGCATATTTGATTGTATTTTGCTTTTTCCATTTTCGCATAACCGTTTTTCTTGCAATAGTTCATCATCAAGTTTGCCATCCTGTTGTCTTTACATTGAAGTTCGGAAGTAATACTTAATACCCTAAACCATGTTACTAGCCTAATGCTGGGTAGTCGGTGGGTTTGCCACCTTTTAGCCCCTAGACAGGGGTGTTTTGCAGCTTTTGCCCTGTGGAAGGTGGAGCAGTTATATCACTGTGACTCGGCCTCCAGAGCCTAGTTTGTTTGGGCAGGTGAGGATGGGGTTTGGATAGGAGGTTATTGAATGCTTTTCACTACCCCTTGCAACTCTGCTGTGGATGGACCTACTGAAAATATATAGTGCATTGTAGGGCTTTCCTAGTTTCGATGTTTATTATATAATTGTAAATACGGCATAATCATAAATCAATCAGATGCTTGGTGTTGTTCATGGACTCTGAGAGAGGAGAGAAGATTTGGGGGTCTAAATGTATTTTGTGAGGACCACAACACAACTGGCTCCGAAGAAGATGGGCGGAGTCCACGGAGAACGTTATCACTAAGAAAGAAGCCCACTGATTTAAAAAAAGAACATCGTATGCCAGTCGACAGAAGAGGGGTACGGAAAAAAACTAGTAAGGTAGGCTTGTATTTGTATAAGCAGACCAAGTACACGTAATGCAGAGAGCATAGATAGTTTGGCACGTTGAGTGTAGTGGTCGTGGTGGTGTTAGCATACGCCGTGATGTTTTTAGATGGCATCACGGTCGGTTGAAATGTTTGGCCAGTGAAAATGGCGGATGAGCAGGTAAGGCATGAAACAAAGAGTTATGAAGTGCTGCAATTCGTGTCGTTCGTAGTAATTGGTAATTGAGATCGATGAAGTATGCTTATGTCATTAATAAGAACAGCATAAAATGATGTCTGCGTCTTCACTCTAGTCGTTTATACCAAAACATGCAAGTGCGACGCCAAGGCACGATACACACGGTCAACACCGGAACAAATTCGGCCGCGGTGGAATGCATCAAAACATTGTGATTATGGTTTTTTGTTGATGACATATCTTGTGTGCGTATTGCGGTTTTAGTTTGCAGATTTTGCAAGTTTTTGTATAGTGTTTAATTGAAATTAATTGACGCGAAAGTGTCGTTACACGAGAAAATGATGGTATCCAAAGCCAGGCAGCTTAATGGCGTGACCGAATATTTTGACATTATGTGTTGTGAGTTCTCGTAAATGATGACACACGTTGAAGTAACGGATGCTGCGAGTATAGTCATATAATCCAGTATTTTACTTTAAAAATGGACATTGCAATGGTAATTGTCGAATCACATGTTCCATGTTTATTCGTAAAAGACTACGGAACTTGGCAAATTACGTTCTGCAGAAAGGTTTTGTATCGTGCAAGGTAGTTGCCAATATTATGTAGGAACTTAGCACACCTTTTTTTCTAGGAGGTGCGGCAGTTGGAGTTACTGTGTAAACAACTCTATGAGTCTCAAGATGCCAGTCAGAGAGCGGAAGCAGAAAAAGCCCTTGTTGGTTTCCAAAATGCTCCTGATACTCTCTCGAAATGCCAGTTGCTTCTAGATCGAGAAGATTCCTGTTATGCCCAGCTACTAGCTGCAACAACATTGACCAAACTTGTGTCTCGAAGTGCCCAAGGCCTTAGTTTACAACAGAGAGTTGATATACGTAAGTTTGAATTGAAAATTTCTTGTATATTGTTTTTGTAAACCATACTGTGTTACACTGATTATGAAGTGCATTTGCTTCTGTGTCATGAATTATTTTTATGTAATTCTGCAGTGAAAACACACTTTACACAATTTGTTATGGAGAACAAATATAATGTTAATCTTCTTTCCACGTGTTAGGCCAGTCTGGGCCATAATCAGGGAGAACATGTAAAATAAAGGGTGGAGTTTATATAAGTTTTACATTCAGAACTATTTCCTTAAGGCAGTTGGCCTGTTACGGAGTATGATTTTCCTTTGTAGTAAACACTGAAATAAGCTGAATCTGTCCTGCATCCATAAAGTTTCTTGTGACCATAGCACACAAATTATTGTAAGATATCCAGAATATGCACAAAAAACTGCATATTACATTTGACTGAAGATTTCATTTTCTTCAACAGTAGTCTATGAACAAACACTTGTTTAGTATTAACAGCAAACTTCACACTGGATGGTTGAGCATAAAACCAGGATGTTTTCCAGGAACAGTTTCAGGATATGACCTATGGCACACACTTTGCAATGGGGCAGACAACATATATTTCACTATTTGAACATTTAATATGTTGTTATTTTAAGATAATCGTAATTTATAAGCAAGAAGGATTAAACATAGATCATGTTTTTGGCACAGAATAACAGTTTAGAGACTTGGAAATAGTGGAACATTTTATATCAATTTTTGCAATATGGTAGTTATATTTTCAAATAGATCAGCTGATTTAAAGCTTTAGTTCTTCATGTAGACCTTAAATATCTTCTGCTTTGTATTTTACATGTTCTCTATGATGGTGGCCACGACTGACCAAATGATGTAGGAGGGATATTAAAGTTGTGTTTGTTCTTAAAAATATTTTGTGTATTGTGTTGGTTTTTGATGTAGAATAACATATCCAGATGCATGGTAAATGATGCATCAGTTTGAGATACTGTATGGAAGTTTTCTGTTTTGCAGAGTAGTTTTTCCCATCCTGCAGTCACATATGATTCATAACCCTCTTTAATGATATTATGGCCTGAAGTGTGAGACATGCAAAATGCTCCTGTTCATTAGATATAATGCTAAATTTTCACAGGTTTTTTTTTTTTTTTTAATTTATGTGTACTTGTATTATTTTTAACAGAATCACTAGATTTGACTTCCTTTTTATTTTTAACAGAATCACTAGATTTGACTTCCTCAGTTGAAATCACTGCTTTATTGGATATTAGGTACCTGAGAAATGCTAGCAGTACTTGCGCCAATTCCAGTAGCTCTCATCCAAGTAGCATATCTACTCCGTACTGCTTTGGAAATCAGTGCTGATAATCTTGCAGCATTGTAATAGTAACCACAGAACAGTAATATGTTATGTTTTGGTTGTATTCGTTACACATTTATTGCATTATAAAATGTAACAAAGTGGATTACAAGAGTTTGAATTTTAAATGATTGTATTGTAATTGATATTTTTATTTTTCAGGTAATTATGTTTTGAATTACCTGGCAACTCGGCCCAAACTCCCAAATTTTGTTATTCAAGCCTTGGTGACTCTTTTTGCTCGGATCAGCAAACTTGGGTGGTTTGACAGTGACAAGGAAGAATTTGTCTTCAGAAATGTTGTCACTGATATTGCAAAATTCTTGCAGGTAAGTCGCACATGACAAGGCTAAAAATACAGGGAGATTTCTTTAGGGCATTTCGCAAGTTGGCCAGCAACCCAGGTTGCACGGGTTGTCTGGATAGCTCAATGATTTGCATACCCCTACCGAAATCACCTTGTGGTAGGTAGGTATCACAATACTTGTGTTTTATTTTTTAAATAACAAAGAATGTTGGAAGTTACAGGTTGGGGTTGTACTGTCAAATGGTTTCTGTTCATATTCTTCGTAATGTGTTTTCAAAATGGAAGTTGATCATGTGCAAGTGGCCACCATTCATGGTGCTAGAATGCCTCTGGTGGTTTAATTAGTTGTGCAAGGCGAGAGATAAGGAGCGAGGTAAACTTAAAAGTATTGTTGTTCGTATGCATGCCAAGGAGGACTATGAGGGAATGGTGGTATAGATCCAGTCATTCTTATCCTTCATGATAGATGGAGGTGAGTAGTCAGCTTCATGGCCCAGTCACTGTGTCCTGGGAGAAAGACACTGTAGTCTGCAATGAACAGGAGGCTGCTATGCTGTTTGTTATGTGGTCACTCTTCCAAGCTATCCTGGCTTGATCCAAAGTAATGAAAAATATGCCTTAGAAGTGGGGAAATAAATGAACACTTTTATCATTTTTATGGAATTTTGGTTTAACATTTCTTTCAACTCTGTTGGATGAAACCTACTAAACTTATGAGGCCCAGTGTTCTTATGCCCCAGAAAGTGCTATTTGGTGATCTTGATTTTCTCCCACCACCAGGAGCCTCTCAGTAAGGTGACGAGAGGCATCTGACAAAGAGGACTGCCCTGTCTAAGAGTGCCGTTTAATATGGGCCATTGCGGTACTGTTAAGCAGGGTGTAGCTTGGTGGATTTTTGCCAGTGACCTGGAAATGGCACCAGTTTAGGACTGTAGCCTTAATGTGACAGTTGCAGCATGCATACCCTGGTTATTGTACTTAGGTTTTGAGTGTGTGTACAGAGTAACTTTTGATATTGACCTTTAAAGAACATGAAGCTGGTGCTCTCAAGCAAAGTCTTAGTAAATGCCAGTGTTCTAATTGTGACTTTCAACTTTATACGTGAGAAATTTATTATGGCTTAAGTTGTGTGTAGAGTAACAGGACATAGGTAAGACTGTGTGAACTCTTCCTTTATGGTAAACAAACATTACATTTGCATGGGACTGTTCAAATTATTTACATTTATGAAAAATCAGAACTATGTGTGAATAAACAGTGCATATTAACTTTAAATATCGCTGTTATTGCATATGTTGAAAGAAATTTATGTACAGCAGAATCCTAAGTACAGCAGAATCCTAATGATCTAGGCCAATGAAGAAGAGAAGATATACAAATAATCAACAGACATGGATAATCAGAACATTCTGTTTGGTGCATTTACAAAACTTAAAAATTTAATTTACTACTACTACTACTACTACTACTATCTCTCTCCCCCACCCCTTCCCGCAATTGAGAAATAATGTGTAATGGTTGATTGTTTTTGTAAATGGTTTAGGATCCCCATTGTAGTACAGATATTCCTGATGGATGTAACACCATGATTTGAACCCCATGTGACCCATATAATCAAGCAAAGGTTGAAAACACTGCAGCAGCATCCCATGTCAGTACTTCTCTGACTTCAGCCTCATTCTCCCTTCTCTCCCTCCCCCTCCCCCGTGTTTTGTGACATCAGTAACAACACCTGTATATGTCTTGTGCTGGAATCCCAGTTCACACAATCACTCCGCAGCCAATCTTTGCTGTTCCCTTCAACGTTTCAGCACTTCTCATAGCAACCATTCTTTAGGAAGCCCTTGCAAATCATCATTTAGACCTGGAAGAAGTTTCCATCTTGAAACCAGCATTACTGGATTCACTTGTATTTCCATACCAGCGCAGAGGACTTCAGTAGATTGTGTAGGACTGTATAACATTAACCCTTAGGCTACTAATGTCATATATATATATATATGGAGCTCCTATTCTTGATGTTTCTAGATCACACACGACGCAGCACAGTCGGTAGGACTCCTCTGGACGAGTGATCAGCTCGTCGCAGAGACCTCTACCTGACAACACACGACACTCACAACAGACAAATATC
>Ga0268261_10001097_pt1 | contig 18243 bp, 9 predicted proteins | sample TergutNc150P1_FD_190353 | JGI IMG/M metagenome (GOLD analysis project Ga0268261, IMG submission 190353) | Nasutitermes corniger P1 segment gut microbial community from laboratory colony in Florida, USA - Nc150 P1 (SPAdes) (version 2) | ecosystem: Host-associated > Arthropoda: Insects > Digestive...
CAAGTACGGTGATTGACCCCTGATGATGGTCAGAAGACTGTGACCGAAACATGTTGGGTTTTAATTTTTAATTATGCATCACAGACATTTTTAACGTGTGGGGTTTTAAATGTGAATTGTGATAGTTTTTAATTAAATAAGTGCATAAGGTTGGTAATAAAATTGAATGTAACAACATGCACGGCGAAAGGATAAAGACTCTCAGCCTACGTTCCTCCTTCAGTGTCAGCACCCAAGTTCCACACCCATACAAAGCAACAGGCAAAATTAACTAATGTATATCTTAATCTTTAAATTTTTGGATAGCAAACTGGAAGACAAAAGACTCCTTATTCCAAATGGAAATAATAAGTTTATGGACCTCATAACGAATTGTTCTACCCCCTGCCTTAATCATTTCTGCTGGGATTTGATCAGTACCTGGTTTTTTGTGACTTTTTAGCTTTTGAATAGCCAACTCAACCTCAAAGGCACTTGGCTCAGGCACTAGTGGTTCTGTTGTGTGTATTTCTGTCTGCCTAACATCATTACCCCCATGTATATTCAGTAGCTGAGAGAAATGGTTCCTCCATCTAGCCAAAACACTGTGGCAGACTGCAACCAAATCACTCTTCTCATCCTTTACTATATTGGTTCTAGGGTGGTGACCCTTCTTACAGACATTGATGCCCCTATACAAGTCCGTAATATTTGTGATCTTAGTGTTAGTATCAAGTTCATCAAGTTTAGCTTTCAGATATTCCTTGTTTTTGTTCGTGAAATGTCTGCTAGCTTCACGTCTTACATTGTTTAGATTTGCTTTGGCTCGGATCCTGTACCCACTGCATATTAGCCTGCTTCCTTTTATCTGAACAACCTACACATTCCTTATCAAACCATGGCATAAATGCTGCTTCAGTTTTCACAGACCTAGACTCTCTTTAGCTGAGGTTTTGATATTCTCTTTAATGTTCTCCCAAGCCCTATTTATGTCCTCGCAATTACTTAAGTTCTTCAAAGCTGCAAACCTGTTTGTAATCTCTATCTAATACTGTTTCCTAACCTCCAGCTCATTTGGCTTCTTGAGTTTAAATCTTTCCCCATCAAACTTTTGTGCTGCTTGTTTACTTACTGCCATTCTTTCCCTAACTTTTGCAACCTCCAGATAGTGATCAGTATCACAGTCAACTCCCCTGAAACTTCATACATCTAGTATACTTGAATGCCATCTTGTATCTATCAATATGTGATCACTCTGGTTGTGAGTCTTCCCATCAGGAGAGGTCCAGGTATACTCATGAATGTTTTGGTGCGGGAACATCGTGCTATTAACAACTAGATTTTTTGATGTATCAAAGTTTACTATTCTAACACCATTATCATGACTATCCTGATGTAGACTCTCATTCCCAATTGTTGGTTTGAAAATACTCTCTCTCTCCCCACTTTTGCATTAAAATCTCCTAATAGAGTATTCATATGATACTTAGGAAAATGATTAAAAAAAAACCTGCTCTAATTCCTCATAAAAACCGCCTTTTGAATCATCACTTTTCTCCTCACTTGTGCATGCACATTCAAAACAGTGATATTACACCAGTGACCTCTCATAACTATATATGACACCATATTGCTAACAAACTCTACTCCCTTAACTGTTGGTACATGTGTGTGGTGTACAAAAAACCGTTCCCAATTGATATTCGTTTCCTTTTCCATAGTAAGAATTATAATCCCCTGCTCTTACTGTGCCCCTTGTCCCACCTAACCCCCTGCACACCCACTAAATCTAAATTATATCTTGGTAATTCCCTGGCTGCTGTCGTAAATGAACCTGTCCTAAACAGGGTCCTAACATTCCAAGTACCAAATCTCATTTCCCTTTTTCGTTGCTTAGATCATACCAAAGTATCAGTCCCGGGCCAAGGCTTACTGTATGAATGTTGCGTTGCAGGATACGTTTTTACAGTGAGGAGTTGTTAGCACCTCGCCCAACCCCCAAGCTAGAGGACCACCCCTTGTCAGCTGTCTGCAACCGTTTATTCAGTATTTTTGCAGCTGCCCTCCATATTGGAGGCCATTCCTACATCCCCAACCTGAGTACGCACCATGCCGTGGTGACAGGGTCCCACTTGTCATGCATTCTGTACAAAGTTGTTTTAAAAATAAAATCTGTTACTTTGGAGCTACGTAACATAGCAGGATATTTATGAGATATAAATTAAAGAAGAACTGAAATTTTCACAACCAATAAGTGATAAAATCTTGGGCAACCAGCTGCATAGTTCAGAGTAGACTTCTGCCGACTATTGATGCTGCTGGTCACCTGAAGAGAATTTGGAATGAATAAGCCTATTGTAATATTTGTTTTAGGAAAAATAAATGACAGGTGTCAGTATGAAAATATTATTAAAGAAAAAAACATGTGGATTTATCTTACCTTTTTTTCTCCATCAAATCTGGCAGGAAATATAGCAACACAATTTGTACATGAAATTTCTATGCAGAAATGTTATCCTTCGTAAGAGTTAGGTACAGTGCTGCAGTTTGTAATCTTATATTGGCAAAAGTTGAAAAACTAAGAGAAAAGGCACAAAATAGAATACTGTGTTTGCCGGCAGTGGCAAGGCGAGAAAATTTAAAATCCTGCTGGACAGTACATTCAGTCTCATAAAAGATTACAAAAGAGGACTACATTCTACTTGATTATGCACCTAAAAATGTTTTTTTTTTTTTTTTTTTTGTAATTGATGTTCTGAAGACCTGCGTTCACATGCGTGAGCACATGTAGGAAAACACCCCTACAGATTAATTTTATATATTTAGGCAACAAAGAAATTTATTGCAATTGTAAGATATGCTGCATAATCTGTTTTATTTTTCCACAAATGCTGTTATTTAATAATTTTAGTTTTTTCTGTTCAAATAATATTTTTCATAAACCATGTACTAAAATTTACATACCCAACCCAGAAGGATATAGGTTGATATAGACATAACTGTGAATAAGAACATTTCATGAAATTATAATTCATAGTGAAATCATGATTAGTAGGTAATAATATGAACCCCTCCCCCCACAGTTGTACCGTGCATCTTGATACTATAGAGTCTTTTATTTATCCAAATGATGCACAACTAGATTGCTCTAAAAATGTTAAAATTTACATGAGAGGTGCTCCTACATGTTTCGGTTTTTCACAACCATCATCAGGGAGCTACTATGTGTGCTTTGCTAAAGTTATAAGTGTTAATAACCAGTTAAAATACATCATTTACAGAATCAGTTCGGTCTAGTGGCTGCATATTTATCCAGTCCTTATTGGTGTGTGTGTGTGTGTGTGTGTGTGTGTGTGTGTGTGTGTAGTGCACTGTGCAGAGTAAGACAGTCTTACTCTGCACAGTGCACTATACACACACACACCAATAAGGACTGGATAAATATGCAGCCACTAGACTGAACTGATTTTGTAAACGACATATTTTAATTGATTATTAGTCCTTATAACTTTAGCAAATCAACTGAGGAGCTACTTGAATAAAAAAGTAGCGGCTCCAGGTCTAGAAAACAGAGATTAACGGCCGTGGGGACCCGTTGCGCTGACCACGTGACACCCCTCTACCCGCAAAAGTTGGCACTAACTTTGCCGACCGGCGGCGGCCGCTCTGTCGGTATAGTTCGCTCGCGGACTAAGGCCACGGAGTTTAGTTTATAACTTTAGCAAAGCACATATAGTAGCTCCCTGATGATGGTTGTGAAAAACTGAAACATGTAGCAGCACCTCTCATGTAAATTTTAACATTTTTAGAGCAGTCTAGTTGTGCATCAGTTGGGTAAATAAAAGACTATATAAAAACATGTCTTGTTATTGCACTAGTTGGGGATTTAACCTATTAAGCCTGATGCATGAACTCTCGTCTGACAGTTGGATTTTGCATCTCTTTGTGGTACCCTTTGCCAGTTTATAATGCAGCAGTGGTGAAACCTGATCCAGAGGTCAGGTCTACCAGAAGGGTACGCAGTGTAACATACTGTTCTGCAATACTGACCTCTGGATCAGGATTCGCCACTGTAGTATGATACAAACTCTGAAAATCTGTTTGTATGCATTCTTTGCACTTCCCCCCACCAGTTATCTTGGAGCTGCATATGCATTTCTTTATGTACTCAGCTTGCAGTCTTTTCCCTTATATCTGTATTTCTTTGAAAGTATGTCAAAAGGTAAACAGCCAGGGACAAAAATTAAACATGTGCAACACAAATTAAGAGAAGGATCAGTTTCAGGAAATGAAGGAAAAAAGTACTGATACTCTGGTAAATGTACATTTATTTCTGCAATGGCACTCACGTTTTGAAACTGTTCTTTGTAACACAGTATCAAATGATGGTACCCTCACAACTGTAGGGTACATACCTTACAGGTGTATGTAACACAGGATCTGCTCTTAAAACTGAACACACTGTCTGGTCAGTGAAAAATATGACATGGGTAGTGTCAGTCAACAGTTGGCTTCTTACTCCCTTACTCTTCCTTTACTGCAGTGCAGAGAAAGAGACAGCCTATGTTGACTTGCACATAGTGAGAGTGAGGAAGGAACTGTTGAAGTAGCTGGTAGGTGGATGTGTGGAGCAACTCTTCCAGTAGTTCCTAGGTGGATGGTGGAGAAACTCTTAAAGGTAGATCCTAGGTGGATGGGTGGAGGAATTGTTTGGGTAGCTACTAGGTGGATGGGTGGAGGAACATTTTAGGTAGCTCCTAGGTGGGTAGAGGAACACTTTGGATAGCTATTAGGTGGATGGGTGGAGGAACATTTTAGGTAGCTCCTAGGTGGGTGGAGGAACACTTTGGATAGCTACTAGGTGGATGGGTGGAGGAACATTTTAGGTAGCTCCTAGGTGGGTGGAGGAACACTTTGGATAGCTACTAGGTGGATGGGTGGAGGAATGGTTTAGGTAGATGCTATGTGGATGGGTGCAGGCAAGTCTGAATCAGTACCTTTGTTACATACACTGATGTGCTGATGTGAAAATACACTCCATAAGAAAACCTGATGGATGACCAAAAGGGTTTTATGATAATGAAGCCATGTAGTTCAATAGAGAAATGCCAACATTTCAGAAGAACGTACTGCCTCCATATTTAGGAGGCTGTGAGGTAAGTGAGCAAAATACTCAACTCACTTGACCTTGAACATGGAGACACTATGCTCCTGCAAAGCACTGGTATCCATTTATCAAACCACGTGGCATCATATCCCAGACGTCTGTATCACCTACAAGATTTGTTTGGAGAACAAGTCAATAAAAACCAGCACACATTTTTGTAATCACTACGTACTTAAAAAACACTTCACCCCACTGCATTTTCTTCACATAAATCCTTAAGCTTTTCACGTTTCAACCAGTAGTACCTGTACCAGTTGGCTGTGAACCATTTTGGTTATTCTGATTCAGCTGTGGCTGGGGACGCAACAGGGCCCTTCCCTGCAAATGTTTATTTTTAATTCGCTCCAGCTCATTCACTCTGCTACGCGCATGCTCTAGTCGGTGCCATGCCATTTGGAGAACCTTCTGTGATGCGTAGCCAGACCCTTCATGAGGCTGACCTTTATAAATATAAAGACACGTCGTTTAAAACTCACAAAATATATAAATGATCCATTACTAAGAAAGATATGCCAGCATTTATAAAGTTAACAGAAGCATCAGTAAACTAAAGGAGAATGAAACATAGATCTGATCAGTCTATCAACAGAATGATGAATGCCGCTATAAGAACACACAATTGATAAAGTCAGGTCACAGGAAGTCCAAGTAAGACTCTCCCTTACCCACGTGCTAAGCACCTAACACCCCCCATTACAGTAATTGTGAATTCCTCCTCATTTCCATATGTATAAAAGTGAAACGCTTCTCATTCTTTAAAACTGATTTTGCCATTGTCCCCGTAAACATTCGACTTTGAATGTGGGTATATTCAGTTATACTGCTGTAATTTAACCTAAGGAACCTTCTCCCAAATATGGCAGAATCCTCCTGAAATACCCTGTACACACACACACACACACACACACACACACACACACACACTTGGTCACATTATGCCATAAAGTAACTGATAACCAAAGAGAGACTTACCTGTTGAAACTTGTGTCAGGTAGTTTATCTGTTCGGTTAGTTTTGATTCAACATGACCTAAAGTTTTGAGAAACTGATGAGTCTGGCTTTCTGCTTGTTTCAAACTGGACTTCTCTTTACTAAGTTCAATAAGTGCTTGACCTGAAATTAAAAATAATTAACAGCTGCTAAGGCACACGGTGAACATGTAAGAAGATTTTATAAATTTCTAACAGCCCAAGTTTCTTTCTACATGTACTAATTATAAGTAATGCAACTACTCAAGCAAGAGATGTTTATGATTTATGTCACTGAAGACCACGTTACTGATTGTCATACTTTTTGTTAATATGGTGTTACCTACGAAAGAGGCCTCTTTCAGCAATAGTTCTGCCTTCCTTTGTTTTTTTTTTTTTGTAATGAGGCCTCTTTCAATAGTAATTTTGACTTTTTTTTTAACAGCTTTGCCTGAGGATGCCTTATTGGTTGAAATGTGTAGCGAATGTTTGTAAAAGCAGAATTCTTTTCACAATAAAAGTTGTGTTTGGATTGTTTTTGGGCTAATCAAGTCCCATGAACTACCCATAAAGAAACTTCTAGTTCATTTCATTGGGACACTTGTCAATCTCCTTTATGTCCCTTCTGCACTGTTCAATGTTTATGTAGTTTCTGAACAGAAGGCTGGTGCTACTGAACAGGATCCAGTGGCAAGGTCAGCGTCATTTGTTAAAGCATAACCTTGCATTTCAAGTGACAATTTAACATGCTTCTTGAGAAGACCAATGAATTTACACCAACCTCTGAAAATAGGTCCACTTTATTAAAATATTTTTCACTTGTTTACAGATAAATCACCACCCATTTTTATGATTTTAATGTACTTCCCATTTCCAAGTGTCTGGCAAATGATCAGACTTTGGCTGAATGGTATTGGTTTTGTTATATTATGTTTGTGCTACATACAAGGGTGTATCCAAAAGTCCCAGGACAATGCTCATAACACGCAAGTCGCTTGTAGTTCACGAGTTTCCCGCTAGGGTGTGTTGCAGTGGTGTCTTGTGAGTGAGTGTTCCCAGTGGCGTGGTTGGATGTGGAAGTGTTTGATTGTTGCGCTGTCTTTATGTGTGTATTGCATCAGCCGTCTGCGATTTTCTGATATCGGCGGTATGGCGGTAGTTGACGAACAAAGGGTGTACATCAAGTTCTGTGTGAGATTGGGTAAAACGGGAGTGAAACTTTTGAAATGTTGAAACAGGGTTTTGGTGATTCCTGCATGAGCCGTACCCGAACTTTTGAGTGGTTTGGACGTTTTAAGAATGACAGAACTTCGACTGCTAATGATGATTGATCAGGTCGGCCAAGCATGGCAACAACCCCCTCAAAAGTGGAAGAGGTACGGGCGGCTGTCAACCAGGATCGTCGTCGCACCATACACAATCTCTGTGCAGAGGTTGGAATTGGTTATGGATCTTGTCAGCGAATTCTCACAGAACAGCTGAACATGCATCGGATTGCAGCGAAGTTTGTGCCGAGAGTGTTGACCCAGGATCAGAAAGAGAGTCGAGTAGCGATCTGTCAGGAACTGAAGGAAACTGTGATAAACAATCCCACACTCCTCTTGAATGTCATCACAGGCGATGAAAGCATTGTTTATGTTTACGACCCAGAGACAAAACTGCAATCTTCGCAATGGAAGAGTCCTGCGTCTCCAAGACCCAAAAAAGCATGTATGCAAAAAAGCAAATTGAAGACGATGCTCATTTGTTTCTTTGACCAAGAGGGGATCGTACACCGGGAATCTGTCCCACCTGGAATGACGGTCAATGCAGACTTCTACTGTGATGTTCTAAGAAGTGTACATGAAAATGTGCGGTGCAAGAGGCCACAGAAATGGCAAAACCAGAAGCTCATTATCCACCACGACAATGCTCTGGCTCACAGGTCCTTTAAAGTTTCGTAGTTTTGGCCAAGAACAGCATGGTAGTGGTCCCCCATCCCCCATACTCACCCGATCCGGCCCCCTGTGACTTTTTCCTCTTCCTCAAGCTGAAGCTTCGGATGAAGGGTCGAAGATTCGACACCATTGAAGAGATTCAAGAGGAATCGCAGTGGGTACTTGACACAATTCCAAAAAGGGACTTCCAAGCATGGCAGAAACGCTGGGACCGCTGTATTCGTGCAAAAGGGGAGTACTTTGAAGGTGATGGAGAAATTTAACATCCAAGGTAAGCAAACTTCTTTTTACAAGTACTGTCCTGCAACTTTTGGATACATCCTTGTATTTACATTAGAAATGAGAAAGGTCCATGAGGAACTTGGCTATCTCAATATGAGAAGGCTACGGGTTAGGCAAAGAGAACCAAGGGTTTGATTCCCAGCAGAGTCAAGAGATTTTTTTCCTTCTTCATGGCCTCCACACCAGTTACAGGGTGTACACAAACCCCTGCTGAATTTATATTGCCATTAAAGCAGGTAGGGTGTCACAATTACTACTCATCTGCATCTAGTGCTGAAGAGAAGAATGTGTACAGCTATACCCACACTCACACATATGTGTTTATAATGCTGTGCTTCCATTGGCACAAGGACAACTACCTTACCCATGTCACATAGCCAGGGTATAGGCAGAAGAGAATGATTTGTACACAGTCTTGTTCTTCCTCTACCTTACACAATGTTTTGTTATGCTATAATAGTTGGTCAGATTAAAAAATCTAAATTATCACTGTGGAGTCCAACTCTGTATGGTATGGGTTAAGCCACAAAATGCCAAGCAGGCAATGTGAGGAAGTTCCAGTATAGCTCTACACGTGCTCCACCGCGGAAACAAAAGGGGTCAACGTCCCTCCCCGGCAGCTTTATCCCCGGGAAAGGGTCCTGGTACCCATTTTACGGTTAGGTGGGCATCATGGGCAGGTCTAGACGATCCGGCAAATCTCGCCCTCCACCGCAGTCCGAACTCCAGACCACCCAGCGCGTAGCAAGTCGCTATACGAACTACGCTATCCCGGCCGCCCCAGTTCTAAATAGTATCAAAAATATTTTACTGTGCCATACCTGCACTCTGTAGGCATGTTATAATGTCTTTCTCAATGGAGTCCAAAACTTGAATTCTCTCCATTGGCGCCGTCATTGTTATGGTAAAGAATTTAATTCCGTTCTATAACGTGAATAGTGACTAGCGTTCAGGAGCCCTCTAGCAGACTGCGAAGTAAATCAAATAAAGCAGTCTAAATTCCCCTCACTTGTAACTGACACCATCTTGAACATTGTGATGTCCACACAGCAGTGGTGCCACCCTGCATTAGCGAGATGGATACGAGGTTGTGACCAACGTCGAAAACTGAAATCCTTATATCTATGACTGACATGTCGTTGCTCTTGATTTGATGTATTTTCACATCAGAGAAGGCCATGAATGGACAGCAATCAAGGACGGAACAAGTCGACGTTAGAAAAAGGAGTGAGTAACACTTGCAGTCGTGCGAATGAAAAGCAAAAATGAACGTATAATTGTGCGTGGTGCATTAGTCTGTTGCATCAGTTCATTTCGGCGTACGAAAGATCCGTTATTAGGACATAAGCGGAATCGATTAACGTGTGGTTTGAGTTATGGTACAGGATATCCTTTGAAGACCTTAAATACAGGAAAACAAGGTTAGACAAGTTACTGAACTTAATTTAGGGGTTGACTCATACAGTGCGTCAGTGCGTATTAATTCCATCACGTTGGTAAGGTTAGTGTCCTTCGCAAAACAGGCAAATAAGTAACAATATTTTAAACATTATTCATACAACGATATTACGGAATTCGTTTAATTACACTATCAAAGCATAGAATACTTTGTTTTGTGGTTAATTAGAGGAAGTAGGAAGACTTGACTGATGTTCGGAATTGGTAAGACAAACCTTGAAATGTTGATCATGCAGAGTTTGACTTGGAAACACAGAATTTTTCCCGGAGTTGTTAACATTTGACGTACATTCCTAAAGTTCGTTGGTTGAGCTTGAAGTATTTTTAGGTATCATTTGCTTGTACAACATTTTCTGTTTTTCATTTTTAGACTTTTGACATCGAGGTCCATTCTTCTGCTATCAACCTCATGAAGGATCACAGTCTAGTATAATTTAACAATGACCTCTGTGTGGAAACGGTTGCAGAGGGTTAACAAGCATGCTGCCAAATTCCAGTTTACCGTTTCATATCACCATCTGACATTAGAGACTACTTCAAAATGGTAAAATCTACTTCTGTTTACTTTTTGTGGGAAAGATGAAAAATATCTGGATATTTAAGCAGTTTCTGTACCTGGTAATAAACAGGTTATGGTTTGGTGACAGTAAAGTTGATGTAGTCATTGTCAAGTGATGCAGTTAATAGGTAGAACAAAATTACAGTTAGGCCTTGCAATATAATGATAAATATGGGTATGTGATACCTAAATAGAGGAATTATGTGTATAGGTTTTGGTACATGATGTTTATTATCACCATATATTTATATTAGGAATCTAATATTAGATTTTTCTTCTCTCCCTCAAAACAAAATGGCATTTATTGTCTGCCTTTCTTCAGTTTTAAATTTTAAGATCTTGTTTGTTAACACTTAATTACTGAATAATATTCCAAGAATATTCAATTGATGATTGAATAATTTCATATTTGTTTCATTGTGTCATTCTAAACTGCATGAAATATTTCTGTTTGTAGGAAGCCTAATAAACTCAGTGTTGTATGGACTAGACGTAGTCGGAGGGTCACATCTGAGCCATTGCCATGGGAACCAACCATGAAAGATCCCTTGAGAGGAGTTGTGGTGTGGGCAGTGCCAGAGAACAAAGAAGTTTCTGTCACCTTATTCAAAGATGCTAGAACACAGGTCATGGAAGACAAAGAGTGGACATTTGCTATTGAAGATGTAAGGAGAAATTTCACGTTGTTGCTTGTACTGTGCATGTCTGTCTACAAGTTGATCCAACACTACACATATAATGGTTCAAAAATTCTTACAAAGTTGAGATACTTCCCAGTATGTTGCAGCGGCAGCCACCACCATCATTAGAGAAGTAAAAACTCCATGAACCAAAACACTGCTACTGTAAGCTGTCTATCTTGTAATGCACACACAGTCAGATTTACTTTGTGGCAGCTTTAATGCAAAGCTTGTTTATATTACACTTCCCATGTACATACAGTTCAAGCATTCTTATGTGGTTAAGCTATTTACAAAATGCTTTGATGGCAGCCTGTTTTGGTGCATGGAGTTTGACATCCCTGATGCAGGTGGAGGCTGTCACCAAAACATGTTGGAAGTAGCTTGACTGTATAAGAATTTTTGAACAGTTATGTATGCATAGTGTTGGATCAATTTGTTGATAATAATTTGTAAGGAGAAATTTATATTAGTATGCTTTTTGTTACACTGCTTTAATAAAAGTGAAGTAAAAGCTCAGGATTTCACCTTAGATGCAAAGAACAATGTAGCTAGTATATAGCTAAATGGTATTTTAGTGTGATGGTGTAGAAGGGACAATAGCCCTGCTAATAAGGGTAAGAATTTCATTACTGTTATATGTTGGTGTTCTTGCTGTGGTATTGTTTAAAAGTTACGGACTGCAGAGGAGTATGGATTTAGTGGAGAAATATTGTAATTTTGGAATTTGAGATGTAATTGAACAAATCTAACATAATAGGTTTTAAGAAATGAGAAAACTAAAGGCCAAAGAGAGAGAGAAAATGATTTGACAGAATATTGAGGTTGTAGATAAATTAATTGTTTGGGAGTAACAGAAAATAGAGGGGGATGAGCAGTCAGAACACATTAGCTAAAACAAAATGATACCAAGCAGTCAGAAAACATTAGCTAAAACAAAATGATACCAAGCAGTCAGAAAACATTAGCTAAAACAAAATGATACCAAGCAGTCAGAAAACATTAGCTAAAACAAAATGATATCAAGCAGGCAGAAAACATTAGCTAAAACAAAATGATACCAAGCAGTCAGAAAACATTAGCTAAACAAAATGATACCAAGCAGTCAGAAAACATTAGCTAGAACAAAATGATACCAAGCAGTCAGAAAACATTAGCTAAAACAAAATGATACCAAGCAGTCAGAAAACATTAGCTAAAACAAAATGATACCAAGCAGTCAGAAAACACTGGCTAATACAAAATGATACCAAGCAGTCAGAAAACATTAGCTAAAACAAAATGATACCAAGCAGTCAGAAAACATTAGCTAAAACAAAATGATATCAAGCAGGCAGAAAACATTAGTTAAAACAAAACGATTACAAGCAGTCAGAAGACATTAGATAAAACAAAATGATACCAAGCAGTCAGAAAACAGTAGCTAAAACAAAATGATACCAAGCAGTCAGAAAACATTAGCTAAAACAAAATGTTACCAAGCAGTCAGAAAACATTAGCCAAAACAAAATGATACCAAGCAGTCAGAAAACATTAGCTAAAACAAAATGATACCAAGCAGTCAGAAAACATTAGCTAAAACAAAATGATACCAAGCAGTCAGAAAACATTAGCTAAAACAAAATGATACCAAGGTCTTGTAGCTGTAGGTAGATACATGTGTACCAGTAATCCCTAATGTGAGGGTACGTACATTGGAAATTATTTATGAAATGGTGTGCGAATCTAAGATTAGATATGGAATAGAAGTGTCGGTGTTAAATAAGGCATGGAAAGTAATAGAAAAGGTACATGGTAAATTTCATAAGAAATTAATGTGGATGCTGAGCTGTGCAGAAAATGGATTTGCTGAAATGGAACTGCCTGGAGAGAGCAGCAAGATTGTGAGAAGTGGGGCTAGGGAGTTGAAAGAGGAGCTTTACAGCATTAGAATAGATTTTGTGCGGATGAATCAACAGGAGAGGAATTTGAGAAATATGAGTAGACTGGTAAAAGGAAGATCTAATGTTGTCAAAAGGCAGAACTTGTTTGTAAAATTTAATATTTATGGATCCATGCATCGTAGTATGACTTAGTAGAAATAACCAACAAGATGCAACCTTGTATTAGAATTTATTATTCCACCGTTCATTGAAGGCTCAACATGTTTCGAGCAGTATGCCGCTCGAAACATGTTGAGCCTTCAATGAACGGTGGAATAATAAATTCTAATACAAGCTTGCATTTTGTTGGTTATTTCTACTTGTTTGTAAAACTGTCCAAAAGTGTTCAGTAGCACTCTCTTGAGGATGGATTTTAGTTTAGTTTAGTTTAGACTGTGTGTAGAATGAAAGGTAAAGGTCACCCTTGTACAGGCACTGAGGCTCTGTACAGGCCTTACGGCCCATAGGGGGAGTAGAGGTATAGCTCCACTCTTTCATGACCACGGCACTAGAAGGCGGTGAGGGGTCAGTGTCACGCCCTGGCCGCTCTTTACGCCCGGGAAAGACCCGGTACCCATTTACAGGAGGCTGGGTGGGCCCCAGGGCCAGTCTGGACAGGTGCGGAAAATCTCGCCTCCACCAGGATTCAATCCCCAGACCATCCAGCCTGTAGGTAGTCACTAGGAATGAAAGAAAGGGGTGTAATTTGGCTGTTAGCTGGAGTGTGAAAATTGAGAGGAATTAGAAAGAAAATAGATAAAGGAAGATGTCTCGTATGTGCAGGTAAGGAGGTTGTCAAAGACGTTTTGCCGAGATCACCGACACAATCTTCATTTAATGGATTATAGAACTGATTATCGCTGAGTTGTTCAGGAATTAGTAAATCAAGAATATAAGTATTAAGCAAAACATGGTTGAATATAAGTTATGAAGTAGCTTATAAGAAAATATTAGTATGTATAAATAAAGGTTTTGTTATATATCTAGGTAGATATTTAGAGAAAGTTACAAATAATTGGTCGAAGAAGTTAAAAGAATTATAAGTATTAGATGTATTTATTTGAGATGGGACTACCACTGTGACCATTTGGAAGGCAGTTCCAAGCCGGCAAGGATGGGTTGAAGTCAGTAGATATTACAAGTAAGTACAGTCACAAACAAGTACACATAAATAATGATCAGATCATACCTAACAAGTAATTTTATATGTTATGTATGATTTCTGTTCGTTTTATGTGCGTATGTTGGTTACTGTAATTACTAGAAAGAATAACGCCTGGAGCGTATAGTGTCAAATCAGTAATTATTATTATTATTATATTGTAATTTTGTAACTAGGCAGAAAGAGTTTTGAATTTTAACTTTTTAAAGATGAAGCGCAGACTGCTTTATTTAAAGACCCAGTCCGTACCGCGCAGTAAACACTTTTCATCTCAGTTATAAAAACCAATCAGTTTATGCTGTAAGTGGCACAAGTCGCTGTTTGTTCTGAGATAAATACAAAACACATATATACAGTGTGGGCAGAATGTACAATTTTTGAATGTTAAACCTGTTGGTGCATCACGTGACCAGTAGGCTTTAAGAGGTTAAACTAATAGGGTGTGGTATCTAAACTTTTACCATTCTTCTAGATAAAGATTTTTTTTTGTAAAATTAAAGTTACTTGCAACGTAATTTAGAAAAGTGACTGATGTTATAAAAAATACAGTCCTTGTTATTTAATAACAAATGCACATGTGTACATGAAATAAAATACCCAGGTAGAGGTCTCTGCGACGAGCTGATCACTCGTCCAGAGGAGTCCTACTGACTGTGGTGCATCGTATGCAATCTAGAAACCTCAAGAATGAGGAGGCCATGACCTGCCTTGGGTCGCAGCGTCACAAAAAAAAAAGTCTATAAATCCAGTATTGCTAATATTTTCAGTGTTGTGACATCATAAGAGGTTATCATTTGTGCACCTCAGTATGTTAAGGAAGGTAATGCATATGATAATGCTATTTATGTAATTTATTCCAGATTTCACCCAATGGTAAAAGAAGGCAGGTAGCTACAACTAATATCAACATGCGGAAATATGCTAGCATTGAACCAACACAGCACCAGTTGGTACTCACTTTTAAACCTACTACTAAAAAGATAGTTGGTGCAACAATGGAATGTACTCTGTCATGTGTTCTGTTAAGAGAGGGAAAGGCAACGTAAGTAACACATTTCATCTACCAAGATCGTCTTGTTCTGCATTTGTAAGTTTGGACAGGCTCAAACTAGTCAAATGATACAATTGGTAGTGGTATAATAATGGACATTGTCTGTGAGGAGGCATGATTTTCTCTATGTTTTTGGTGTTTGTATGTAGTTTTGTAAGCAAGATGGCTTTTTTAACGTTAGTCATCCCATTGTGTTTTTCAGATTCATACAAGATACAAATTCATATAAGAAACAAATTCATACAAGATACAAATTCATACAAGGTACAAATTCATACAAGAAACAAATTCATACAAGATACAAATTCATACAAGATACAAATTCATACAAGAAACAAATTCATACAAGATACAAATTCATACAAGATACAAATTCATACAAGAAACAAATTCATACAAGATACAAATTCATACAAGAAACAAATTCATACAAGATACAAATTCATACAAGATACAAATTCATGCAAGAAACAAATTCATACAAGATACAAATTCATACAAGATACAAATTCATACAAGTTACAAATTCATACAAGAAACAAATTCATACAAGGTACAAATTCATACAAGATACAAATTCATACAAGAAACAAATTCATGCAAGATACAAATTCATACAAGATACAAATTCATACAAGATACAAATTTTAGTCAAACACAACAATTTTATTATACAACTGCATTTAAGGCAACATGTTTCAACTCTATTGAGTTCTCATCAGGCCTTCTGGAGAACAGATCCAAAGTATCAACATTTATAGTGCATTCTGGGATTCCAAAAAGCTTACAATACGTGGTAAAAAGGTAAAGTAATCGCATTACAGGCCTGGACAGGCCCTGAGGGTTCCAGGAGGTTGAGGCTCCAAAATTTCAAGACAGTTGGCACGTGAAGGTGGTAAGGTTGTCAGCCCTACGCACCGGCTGCCTTTACCCCCAGGAAACATTCCTGATACTTATTTCTGCTAGAAGATGAGTCAACCCCAGGGTCATAGTGCGGCTGGAAGGATCATAAAAAAGGTAAAGTAATCCCACTACAGGCCTAGTGGCCTTTGGGGTTTCTGGTAGGTTAAGGCTCCAGAATTTCTAGACACCCGGCACATGAAGGTGGTAAGGTCGTCACCCTTACGCACCCCGAAAGGATTATGTCAGTGATAAATTCCAATGACACCATCACAATAGGTGGTACAGTCACTATAAAAGTACACGTGGCAGAGGCTTGATTATACGTACAGTAGATTATTTAAATTTAAAAAGATAAAAGTAATTTACAAAAGTGGTTGTGTACTTTTGTAAATTTCTTTTATCTTTTTAACTTTTAAATACTCTACTGTATATATAATCAAGTCTCTGACACGCGTATTTTTATAGTGACTGTACCACATATTGTAAGCTTTTGGGATCCCAGAATGCACTATAAATGTTGATACATTGGATCTATTCTCCAGAAGGCCTGATGACAACTCAATACAATTGAAACATGTTGCTCTAAATGTAATTATATAATAAAATTGTTGTGTTTGACTGGAATTTGTATCTTGTATGAAGCAAGATGGTGCTGGAGACATGGAAAGAAATAGATGATGAGTTGAGGAAGTTTTAACAATATATAACAACGTTATTTAAACCACTGTGTACATCATATTCACCTAGGTTTTAAATGCTGCATTTTTTTTATTGATTGTAGAACATGGCAATCGAAAAAGACAGGGTTACCGTACATCCTCTTTTCCCTTGATATGTCCTCTTTTTATTATTCAAATATTTTTGTGTATTTAAAAATGTCCAGGTTTTCAGCCAGCCTTATTGAAAACAAAAAAGTCAGTGGTTGATGATGAAAGCTACGATAAATGGGTCCCTGTCACTGCAGCATGGTGCATCGTAAGGTTGCGGGTGGAGGAACGGATTCTAATACGGAGGGTAGCTGCAAATATATGAAATAAGCGGTCGAGAAAAGCTGACAAGGAGCGGTCTTCCAGCTTGGGGTTTGGGCGTGGTGCTAGCAGCTCCACACCATATAAACGGGCCTTGTTATGGAATGGATGCGTGTGACTTGGGCCTGGACAGATCCTTTAGTACAACCTAAGCAATGGAAAAGGGACATGAGATTTGGTACTTGGAATGTTAGGGGCATGTATAGGTCAGGTAAACATACAGCAGTAGCAGGGAATTAGCGGGATATAAATTAGATTTAGTGGGTATGCAGGAGGTTAGGTGGGACAAAGGGGGCACAGTAAGAGTAGGGGATTAGATATATTTTTTTCTATGGAAAAGAAAACAAAAATCATCAATTGGGAACAAGATTTTTTGTACACCACACAATAGTATCAACAGTTAACCCATTGGCATACTACTTTTTATAACACATGGCGCACCTATAAATACTAATTTTTAGGCGAAAATGACAATTTTGTACATTTATATTTTATTGATGCAAAATTAATTTTTATTGACTTCAATACATGCCCCTGTTGTGCTGTGATATTGGGTTGGTCTCTGAATTGCATCTCACAGCCGGCTGTGTATTAATGGACCTAGCGAGCTCGGCCGTCTCAGGGACGTCTGCGTATGCCAGTGGGTTAATAGAGTAGATTTTGTTAGTGATGGGTGTCATGTGTAGTTATGAGAGGTCATTGGTGTAATATCACTGTTTTGAATGTGCATGCACAAGTGAGGAGAAAAGTGATGATTCAGAAGACAGTCATTATGGGGAATTAAACCGGGGAGAGAGGATATTTTCAAACTGACAATTGGGAATGAGAGTCTACATCAAGATAGTAATTATAATGGTGTTAGAATGGTAAACTTTGCCACATCAAAAATTGTTGTTAAAAACTATATGTTCCTGTACCGAAATATTCTTAAATACTCCTGGACTTCTGATGAGAAGACAAACAACCAAATTGATCACATATTGATAGATAGGAAATGGCTTTCAACTGTAATCAATATACGATCTTTAACCCTTAGGCGACTAATGTCATATATATATGGAGCAACCATTCTTGATGTTTCTAGATCACACACGACGACGCAGCACAGTCGGTAGGACTCCTCTGGATGAGTGATCAGCTCGTCGCA
>Ga0268261_10001098_pt1 | contig 18234 bp, 15 predicted proteins | sample TergutNc150P1_FD_190353 | JGI IMG/M metagenome (GOLD analysis project Ga0268261, IMG submission 190353) | Nasutitermes corniger P1 segment gut microbial community from laboratory colony in Florida, USA - Nc150 P1 (SPAdes) (version 2) | ecosystem: Host-associated > Arthropoda: Insects >...
GGGGGGGGGGGGGGGAAGCAGCACCTTCAATAATGTAAAAGGTCACAATATGAACCACTGTTGCTCTCACTTGCACACCAGCTTGGTATGTCAACATTCTTATCTCTAAGAACATTCCACTGGGCTGATAACACAGCTGAAATGTTTAGATAGCATTGTCACTGATCAAAAAACACAAACACAAATTTTTTCTTTCATTTTTGAAAATGGACGCTCCTTTACTTACAACAAAGATTGGAAACCAAGGTCTGGCTACTATACAAGACACTATCGAGCTATTTCTAGATAATTAAGTTACATTAGAAACACACTAATGTAACAGCAGCTTTTGAAATCCACGCATTTTCAATGCTGCTTATGGAACATTTAGTACACATGAGGAGATGCCAAGAAGGGAAACTTTATAGTCAATGAGAAATAATAGCAGTAATTCTAAAAGGAAGGAAAGGGATAAAAATTTAAAAAAAAAGTGTTATTTCCTTCATTAGCTTTATCTTTCACTTAGCTGCATCCTCATGAGGCTTGACAATTTTTTTCTATATCTCTGTAATTATAGACCTCTTTTATATATATATAATAGCATCTACGTACACAGTATTTCGACACTGTTTCTCAAAAACAAAACAAATTCTTCCTTATACAAAACAACACTATATATTATACACACCTTATCAAAATGATGTTAGCACCCAACTCAGGACCTTTCATACGCAATACAATGCAATAATCAATAGCCCTGTCCTATAACTTGCAAAAGACAGGAGACTGCACAGAATAAACAAACACAGACTATAATTTGTTCATAATACTGGGGATCAACTTCTGTTAATGTTGGCAGAACTAGGAAGTTTCTAGCACTTTAGAAGAATTTACTGCCTCCATACTGCACAGAAAGAGCAAGATGCACAGTGGTCTCAAAAGGCAAACTATTCCAAAGTACTCAAAATTTTTCCCCAAATAATGTTTGTAACCCATAAGCTTGCGCAATAGACAGTAATGTAGTAAACTCTGTACACTAAAGTAATATTCTGAAGGTGACAAGAATAAATAAATAAAATTGTGTTATGGAAAGACAAAGTTGGTTGCTATGGAATAAACTACATTTTTTGGGAAATAAATCTTTCCTTGGATGTACACTACATGAAACTTCATCCACAGCAGCTGAAATGATGCTGCTAGTATGCCAGTGTTCCTCTGAACTCTTTCATCATATATCAACAGCACTTTATCATTCTATTCTTTAGGCACGTTTAACTGACCTACTATTTGAGAATCAGCACTGCAATGAGATATGTATATAACAGAAAAAGTGAGGAACACAGACTCCACAAGCTTTACTTGGTTAAAAGTCAAGAGCACAGTTTAAAAGAAATACATCATCAAATACACCATACAACATCCAAATAACATACACCTTCTTCCCTCAAAATCTTTGCTTTAAATCTAGTTGCATGTAATACTACAACACCCTAGTCTTGTGCAAGATTTGAGATCCCCATAGTGCTTTGTTCCTAGTTGAGTAGTTTCCAACACTTCAAAGGATCATAGTGCTTCCTTCTTCAGGGTCAAGCAGTCCAAGAAGAATACACTTCTTGCGACTGCTTAACCCTGAAGATGAAGGCACTACAATCCTTAAAATTACCAGAAAATGCTCACCCAATGACACAGTATCATATCCCAAAACATAAATATTCTACCACCATTCCTACTACAGTATTTAAATTTTATAGCAATATGTAAACCAAGGAAGACAATTTGAGCCTTGTTAACAACTCCTGCAAGTTGTTTTACAGTGCTGATAGTATGATTGCAAGTCTGAGAAAGAACAGCATGTGGGAAGATAAATTTTAAAACAGAAGATGAAGCAACACACAGAAAATCAACATTTATTGTTGGATTCAGTATGTTTGTAGTTTACTTTATGAAGTTACAGCAGCAAAGTATGTAAGTAAGTATGATAGCATATGAAAATAAAACATCCTAAAAAGCTTGCCCTTTGCTAGAAACTGTAATTTTTATTGCCATGAATACAGCAACAGTTTAGTGACTGCAACAAATGATCCCCTGATAATTGCTAACATAGCTAGAGGCCTTCCAGGAACTGATGTGCATCACTTATTCAGTTGTTTGTGTTATTCCAATAAATGTGTTGTTTAATGCAATAACAAATGAATTCTTACTTATATTTCGAAATTTTCTATGTACCTGAACTGCAGACAGGAATTTTACACTCTTATGATGTTAATTAGGTACTGTAGCATCTAAACTGCATGATCTACAAGGATCTAGAGCTTCCTCCTGATAACACTAAAATCTTCTTCTTGCAAGCATAAGCATATGCTATCAGGAATTATGTCACAATGTACTAATGTAAGTTACTTCAACTCTATGAATTGTGTAAAACCATTCAAAGAAAATGGTGCATCAACACATACTCTTCTGACCTAAGTACCATTGCCTATTACAGAATTCTATAAATTTTGTTGGTTATGAAGTGGTTACACTGTTCCCATCAGTATCTTTGTAATATTCCATTGGTTTAAGAGAATCTAATACATAATATATACTAAAAACATTTTTAAAACCACTACAGAGGGTTCTTGCAAACATGACAATAAACCTTCACATTCCATACAAGGTAGGGACTACCCAAGACCATTAGCTTCTCAGGTTCTCTGCTCCCTGGGGGAATAGTTACACTACCACTATTTTCTTCCTGTTAGGACTTTCAAACAGTTGCTACCTCAGCTAGGGTACTTCTGTAGGAAGATATTCATGACAATCACTTTTACACCTACATGACCCAACATACATTGTGCACTATGCCATGAAACTGAATAATCTGCACATTCAAAAACTGACAACAAAGCCAAAATACCAATGACAAGCATATTCACCTTCTCAGACTTGACTAAAAAGATCGTGAGTTGGGTTTCAAAAAGTCAAGTTTTATCACAAGTCAAGACAACTGTGTTCTATTCCAATATGACCAGACATGCCTGGTACATCAGAATACCTCTGAGTGACCAACAGGTTGTACAGATCCTCAAATATTCGCTTTAAATGGGCAGCAACAACATGCAGTTTTTGGGGCTTGGTGGGGATCATATAGTGAATGACAGGTTCTTTCCTCTGAATTCAAGTGTTAAATGAGGTAAACAATCTCTGTTTGCCACCTCCTGCATTCCAAAATGCTTTTCTGAATCAAGGCAGCTATGACAACAAAGATAAGTTACCACAGAATTGTTTGCTCCTCCATACCCAAATAAAATCATACATCTTACTGGTTTGATTGATTCACACTTTAATTCTTGACTGATTTACACATAATGGCAGTTTTCATCTAGGTAAATCTACAAATCATGCACCATTAATGGGACTGTTATAAGCTGAAAACCAAGAATAATATTTTTCACCACCTGTCTGTTTTTTTTTTTTTTTTTGAACTTCTACTTCCTAGATCTCATTATTCATTTACAATTGCAGAACATGACTGAAACAGAATAAAGTACATGTTTCTCAACTTTCAACTGGTTCATGACCACCATCTCCCTTAACTGCAATAATAAAAAATAAAAACCATATAGTTACACACAAGTGGATGTAAATGACATCCCTAGTTCATTCCAATATACTTCCGTCCTGTAGAATCAGCATCAGGGAATTTACAGTTACACGAGTTTTCTGTGTGAAATTGATGTTTACATTACTACACACAATACTGATTTTTAACATTTCAGAACCTTTTCTATTTACCGTGTATACAAGTATTACTGTACTACCTCATATATGTTTTGTTAAAATACTGACAAACACTTTTCTTCGTTAAAAGCTACTGTCGTCCTGTATGACATTATTTAAAAAATGCTATTTTGTGTGCAGCACGATTGTAACACAAAACATTTGCTTTAAATATTAAATACATTCGATTTTGTTAACAGTTTTCACAATTTTTATTTATCCTGCCTCTTTTTATGTTCCTCCTCTTGTGTGAGAAACTGCAGTAATGGGATGGCACATGTTTGTTGTAAACATCATAGTTGGCCAATGTGTTGTTTGCTGAATATATTACAACTGAGCCTTTACTCAGCAAGACCTGTGAGATTTGTTTTATATACTACCATCACTACTACACCTGCTGCTATGCATAATGGCTATATCTGTTTACCCGTTTCATTATCTTTATTTACACTTATCCATTTTTGAATAGCATGCAAACACCCCATGTGCATGTGCATATACACACACACACACACACACACACACACACGCGCGCGCGCGCGCACGCAGTTGAGTAACACCCCATGCATGTACACACACACACACACAGAGATATATATTAGGGAGACCAGCATATGGCTGGCTGTGCCAGTGAGCACAACAGTTTAAAGACCAGCTTATGGTCTCTTATAATACCAAAGCTGAAAAGATTCATCTGTGTAATACAGTAATGTAAGCAGCAAACAGGAACGGTAGAGAAATTTTAAAACCACCACTGTTGTACGAGCTAATGTAAACCTCATCAATTTCACATGAAGCTCCCTGATGACAGTCCTGCAAGATCAAAACATGTCAGAATAAAATACAGGTGTCATTTACACCCATTTACATACACCTAGATGGTTATTTTATAATTATGTTTTCCATGATTTTCAGAACAATGCCTCATTTAATCTAGTGATTATTATAAGCATTACCTGCTTTAACATTAAGAACTGCATTCCACCCACAGGGTGTATTTATGGGTTTCATACAAAGCTCAAAACAAAAAGCATTTACAGACTGGTCTAACTTGAGACAGGAGTTCAAATTTTAAATATTATTCAGATAAATTTCAGACTTCACATGGTTAACATTCAAAGTCTTCTCTGGTCTTTCCAAAAATGTACACACCATTACAAATTGATCAGATGCGTGCTATCTGTGTATACAAACTGGTGGTAATTAGGAAAACACAAATGTAGTGTTCATCATTTAAGAACAGGGTACACTTAACATTTTGCTAAATTTGCATTTGATAATAAAAAAGGCCATCATATAATTCACTCATGATATTCAAGGTTGATTTGTCACAATAACATACAATGGTAATAAGTATAAAAATCAGAATGACAAAGCAAATATAAAGGTCTGTTTATTGTAATCAGAAAGAAAATAAACAGAAGTGAAGATGCATGTCTTGAAGTTTGCATGGCAATATGTATTCAACAAAATCTGTGTGGGCTGACAGCCATGTCAGATATTTCCAGTCAACCAAGGTTACAGAAACTGACACCATCTCCATCAGCAGGGCTTTGATATAACTTGGCCACCTGAACGAAGTTTGTTGTGGCAGAGAATATCGTGGCTATGGGACAAAACAGGCATCAGTAGTACAGGCAGACTACAATCACTTGGTGAAAGCTACAGACAGCCAGTTATGTAGAGACAACTTTAATACAGATGAGAATTTCATGTTAAGTACAGCCTGAAGTCAACATGTGAGAATCTAGGTGAGGCACATTAACTGTCAAGATGCCACACAGTAATCCCCAACTATAAGCCCCAGTCTCTTGATGCTACATGATACGGGCAGGCTGGGTACTGAGTCATATAAAAATTCCAATAATGGATATGGAGTCAATCTCAGAAATACAAGGTACTTGAAGCACCTGATGCAGCTGTCAGTCCCAAAAGATTTCACCAAGAGGCAATTGTTACTACAAATATAAATTAAGGGTGGGGGTGGGGAATTAAAAAGTTATTATTACACAAAATATACTGTAACAGTATGAACAGGTATGTTAGAAGACAAAGTGAATTTTCATGAAAACAAAAGGAATACTTGAAAGGGAGATTAAACATTAGTGTCTGAAAGGCAAAGAGGGTACCCAAAAAAAAAAAAAAAAAAAAGACAAAGACAAAGTTGAATTTTCTCCTCTTCCTCCTAACACATTCAATGGCTAGTGTTCCTCCTCAGATTCTATGCTTCATGACTGCTAGAATCATGCAACCACAACAGTAGAGTGTTTAACCTTCAAAGGACAAACTGTATGTGGGCAGGCTTCAAGTGCTATGGGAAAACGGAAAACATGGTTGAGGTAATTTTCAAAAAATAAATTAGAACGCCATCACCTTCATGCGATAACAATTACAAAATCGAGTAAAATGGCTGAAAATGATGGAATGGCACAAAACGTCAACAAGAGCCAACATGGAAGACCTCACAATTTAACAAACAATGAAAACTGTTTCCATGGTGTTACAGGCCTTCACACACCCTCTGAAGAAGTCTGTAAGGCAACGTACTGGTTTCCCTCATTGCATTTTGCAGCACGAAAGTGGAGACTGCAAATATAAAGACTGCTCCATGCACTGCGCTATCATGATACAGATCGCTGGATGGAATTGTACGAGTGGTTTATGCACATGTGAGATGAAAGAGAATATTTTTGTGATTTTGTTGTTTGGTCAGTATGACATAGACACTTTTGATCGTATAGGTACTGTAAACTCTGTGAGGACTGGGCTACTGAAAATTGACAGTTGAACAGAAGAACGAGAGTTTATCCACAAGGGATGTCAGTGTGGTGAGGCCTGTGTTCCATAGGAGTTAATAGGGATATTTTCTCTGATACAACTCTCACAGATGCTGTCTCCTTTTGTCAGTGCTGTGGGGCAAGACTACACCTTCCTTCAACAGTTTGTTTCTGGAGGAATGTTTTCTTTCAACAGAATGCAGTGCCTCCTCATTATCACAATGTGAGCAATTTTCTCAATGATCGTTTTCCTGGAAGTTCGATAGTACACTGGGTAAAGGCAAAATATCCATCCCTATGTCCTTATTTAATGTTCTTGAGACATTTATTTGTGGGGAACCAAATAAACTAAAAAATCATGAACAGTGCAACACCTGAGACACAAACCTGAAACTGCTTATGCCACCATTCCACTACAAACAACACACAGTTGCATGCAGTTGCCAACAATGCATTGGCACCACCAGAAGACATGTAAAACATCCGAGACATTAAGGAAAGAAAGACAGTAATGGACTGGTATCTGTCCACTTTATTTGTTGAGGCATAGGTGACTAAATAATGTACATATTTTTGGGACACTCTACATACAAACAAAGATGAGTTTATAACAAAGGAAGCTGGGAGTTAGATTTCTCATTTACTAAATCCCAAGTCTGGTGCAACATAAATAGCTTCATGTCACAGGCCAAAAAATTTCACAGCTTGGAATATAACATTAAAAAAACTCATATAAATGACTACATGATGGTAATTAAAGTCAGTTTCATTCTTCGGGAACTTTTGGAGACACACCTTGTTCGACCTACACCAAAGCCTCCTGTGTCTGAAGAGAAAATTCTAATTTTGGACAGCTTGACAATACAATCCTCAAATAATTTTTCCTCATCACTCTGCCTAAAGCATTACCACCCTATCACGTACATATTCAGAAAAACTCCAAGTAATGTGAATGCCATAAATAATTCACTTTAAAACATCCTGCTGTGTACACTATTCTGTTTCAGAAATGGCGATATTCATTTTAACAAGACGGGCAATGTACAAACAACACTGAAGCACATTCGCGGAAAATCGTTGTCATAATTTTCCAGGACGCATGCACCATATTATATCACCATCAGAGTCCTGTATGGCTCAAGCATATTTTTCCACTTTATCTCATTATCTGCATGATTTTCAGGAAGAACATACTGAATATAAAATATGTATCTTGATTTTCTCTACAACTTTTGTTTGAAATATTTCCCATTTTAAGAGGATATCAGTGAGATATGGTCATACATGTACAAAAATCCTCATGTAAAGTACCCATTATTCCAGTCAGAGTTTAATGAAACCTTAATTTTCTCCAAAGACTTTTTGAAAAATACTCCAAGTATCAAATTTCATGAAAATCCCCCCCCCCCCCCCCAGTGGGAGCCTGTTCCATGTGTATGGACAGACATATGAAGCTAACATTTGCTCTTCACAATTTTGCATATGCACCTAAAAAATTCACACTTCATTAAGAATGGGTCTTAATAAAATTTTCTTCCCACAATTAGCACTCCTTTATTTGTATGGAGCAAATGTGGTAAACTTCAGTTACTTCCAGCAACATTTATTGTTCTGCTGTAACAACACAAACCTTCCTTTACTGGTAAGGGGGTAACCCAATAAGTTAACAATACCTCTGTGGGTTCTTCAGATATGAATATATTCACTTCTGGCAAATATTGCACTTTGCAGAACACAGAGGTACAGATTCAAATGTAACCACAAATATCTCTTAAAAATAATATACTTCTAATTAAATTGTTTAATTTTTAACAAAAAGCTTCACAACATGAAGATCACCCAGATATTACTACATACGTCTAAAATATTATACTTTATTTCAAAAGATGGGAATTCAAGTTTTGTCAACACTACAACTTCCCCACAGCAAGATTACCATTTATGACACAACTCTGTGCAAAATGCTAGTTCTTCATAACAAAATCAAGTTGAAGATGATAATCATACAACATTCAATGTTAGTTTCTTGGCTGTCAATTTGGTAAGAGTTTCTACTCCATTCATATACAGTACAATTGACGAGAATGCTCAATCTGATGTGATGAGACACTTTATGTCATGTGTTGGATGATGTGGAACACATTGGATGGACAAATTACTTCATGATTCTTGGGATAGCATATATTCTCTGAAGATAAAGGAAATGTCATAAATTTTCTTTCAGTTTGCCTACATATGCAGATACATAAAACATAACCAAATAATGGATTATATTAATGCAAATATGATAATACAGTAAAATGTATTGTGTACACAATTTGTTATTCTATTTTCTTCAGAATATATTTATAAAACAACAGCTGTAACACAATTTAAAATGGTAAACCTGCCATGTTTCTTTTTGCACAATTTTTTTTCCTCAAAAAAATGAAGTGTTGCAACAAAGAATAGAAAAGAAATTGCACACACAAAGTAAGCCTGTCTGACAAAGGCTTCCATCATCTCAAGGTTATCACATTTATACAGCTCAATTGGTCAGACATGCACAGTGAAAATAAGATGCAATTCATTCAGAGGGATATGGTACATTTCCTTGTGAATCTGCCTAATATTTTGTTTGCAAATGAGATTAGACTAATTTCATGAAGAATGCATTATTTGAGAACAGGCAGTGCCCCGTGTAAAAATTTAGCCACAATCATCTTGCTTTATGTATGTCAGAAATATTTAACCACAACACTCATCAATATATTCTAGGACCATGCTGTGAAGGCTCTCCTTTAACAGGCACAGTCAAATCATTTGCCTCACGTTTCTCATACTTGTATTACGGGATTCAGACCACTTTCAATACAAGTATAATGTACAGACATGGCCACATGTTATACATTAATGGGTTTTTGCTAAACCGAAGTTACTTCTGAATGTGTACTTACTTGTACACAAATACCTTGTACATATTTCCAGCTCTGGGTATGCTTGCATGAATACCCACACCTATGTATGTGATATCTGCAGTGTGTTCAGAAATATGAATCTGTGTAAAATGAAATCATTTAATGATAACAACTAATACAATTTGTTATGATATATAAATTTACAGCCAGCAGATTCTCCTGATAATACTATGCAAGCCACACACAGTATAATAATGTGTTTACACAATCCCTGTTCTCAAAACCTGACTCTCCACATTGTCTGCAAAATTAGGACTTATAAGATGCATAGCAAGATTTTGCCCTACTCATCTCTCTCATGTCGCCAACAGCTGACCTTGCAACACCATTCCATTCATATACATACTGTACAATATTCATATATCCAATATGCCTTCTCAACTTCATACGTAAATTTTAAAAATTCAACAGAAAAACTATACATTTACATCACATACGGACAAGAAAATGAAATATTGACAACAATGACAAAATATTATGAGCTTTGGTTGGTACAATTTCACGGGACTGATGAATTGTCTAAAATATAGTGTTTAAATGTGATGTCAGCAAGTGAGATTCAGGAGTGTACATCCCGATCTGTTAGCACTACAAAACAGTTGGCTCTAGACCCAGAGAAGAGATTAAATAAAACACAGTCATTCATCAAAACAAAGTAAAAAACATAGCACATAACTGGCAGCATAACATAGACTTGGAAAAATTGAACAACATATGCATGAACAAGACAAATAAAGTTTCTTGCACAAAGGAACATTATTTTGCTTTCTCTCTTTCTTTGAAAAAATAAAAAAGATGAATTGTGACATACATTTGGCCAAAACAAAAACTCACACATACGTATGAAAAAAAGTTTGCAAAAAATGCAGTTTATTAAATTCTTTACACATTATGTTAATATTTGACACTTCGTCCTGAGTATTTCTTCTTTCTTGTAGACTTGATTGTCTAAAAAGCCATCAACACATGCATCCACTTCCTTCTATGCACATTAAAAGTCAGACGCTTCCAAGGAACATGCCATGTCCTACGTCACGGCTTCTGCTGTCTGTAGTGATGCAACATTTTGCAGTTTGGCTGGATGCTATGTGACGCTTATCACGGCTCGAGCCGAGTTCGAAGATGAGTCCTTGCCACTTCCACCACTTTCTGTCTTAATGCACTGTCCCGTTAACTGGTTCACACTCAGGGGATTATTGATATCATGTGGGTTTGTGCCCACAGGGTTGCGATGCAAAGGTGGGCCAGCAGGAGGGGGATGGTGTGGAGGATGATGATGGTGCACAGGCGGTAATCCTCCCCCTCCACCACCACCACCACCACCACCACCACCACCACCACCACCACCTGTGTTTGAGGAAGCCGTGGGTGGTTGATGAGGAGGCAAGATACTTCCACCCAGTCCATTCATTGGGGTCTTGCACTCAAATGCTGATGTGTCATGCGGAGTGAGTGGGCTCTGCAAGCTCATGCACGGACTCGCAAGACTCACTGATGGACTGGCCAGGCTCGTACTGGGACTTGGTAGTATCATAGAGGGGCTGGTGAGGCTGGACAGTCCGCTCAGTCCACCAGGACTTGACAACGAGTGGTTGATACTCTCCCTGTCATCGTCAGGAGGGGTATTTGCATCACCCACACTGCCACAGCTCCCCAGGTTGTCCTCTGACTGGTTCCCATCCATACTCTCATTAGACTCCATGTACCGTATGCATTTTTTCTTGCGCCTGCACAGTAATTACATCATTAATGTGAATCAAACAGTACGGTTACTCACATGCATATTAATTCAAGCTTGATGGTTTCAGTTACTTGTGATCCACATATAGTACTGCCTTATCTGCTGAAAAATACAATTATAACAAAACAGACTCTACAGTTTTGTGCTACTGAAGTGGAGAATGGTGCTGGATAATGCACATTCACACTACAAGGAAGAACATGGTATGTATGTAACTGCCAATTTGGTGTATGAGTAAGTACCATCAAGTTTCATTCAAAAAACCATAGAAACATATAATGCAGAAAAATAATGGCTAACTGGTGCAATACTATGGTTATTACTACACACATGGCTGAGAGGTGCCAGTTTTCATTTTCCTTATTTCAGATAATCCAGTGGTGACAGAGGGGTGGGGATACTAGTTTTCTAATGTACAAATAAGTATATGCACAGCTGGATAATGAAGGTGCAACAAAGACAGCAATAAAAAGTTATGAGATATAGAAAAGGAGTTGTCACGCACACCAGTACATCGCACTGTAGTTCAGTTATCTACGTCGAACATATACCCACACTCTTAGTCCTATCTCAGCTGCTGTAATTCCATGGTACACAGCACCAATTATATAGAATTTCAGTGAACATGCCCCACATTTGCTCTTTTTGCAACATGCCACTTGAAATACTCATTGAGACATAAGGAAGGGGACAGCACTGTTCTGACTCATAAAGATGTGTAATTCACTACAGAGCTCTACTCTTGCATTTTCTTTTTATTGTGGAGAGAATCCTTAAAATAGCATATGGTAAAAAGGAAATTTCTTTCTCAATAATATGCATATTAAATAATGAAGCAAAACCTGAAAAAATAATTCAAAGTTTTCAAGTTCTTTGTCAGTGGAATTTTCAAGCTAAAGGTTAGAAGCAAGTCACTTGTAGGGGCAAGAGTATATTCTTTTGTGTCTCTCAGCCTCCAGGAACACTAGACCTGTAATATATGTGGTAACAATCCTCACCAAGTGTTTTAAAAACTAGCATTTCACTGTTAGGTAATAATATTCATATGCACAAAATGGCTCTTAATTATTCTATCCCTGATATTCCACTCTCATATTCATCACATCACATTCACTGTCACTGCTGCTGCTCATTCCACTGTCAGTTATTATTGCATTTTTTGTGCTCCATTTTATAACACCCTACTGTTCACAACACTGTTCTTCAAATTCTTCTACTGCTCACAAATACGTTTGCCATTTATACTAAATGTTTATTATTTGCACCAATTCACTGCCTCATGTCCACCCAGATTAATTCCACAGAGCTTAGAGTTGGGTGACATCGCTAAAGTCTCAACACCAAATGAAACATTTGCAGCCATGATTTCATCAACTAGAAAGAAAGAAACTTGTAACCTTTTTTTATTTTATAAAATGATACTTTTAACAATGTGTTGCAAAAGTGAATGTTTTGCACATGCAAATTCTGTATCACTTCCTTATCTAAATTCGATGTTGGGGCTCCGTCTATCTGTATGTTATGAAATGAAGCTTAATCACTCACACATAATAGAATTTGGTTCCAAATTATGAATTAACCTCTCATTTAAACCTTTGGGACCAGAATTAAGTGCCCAGAGCACTCTGCAAAAGACATGGCATTTCAATGACCATCCATTATGTTGCATGTTCTTGGCTGACGACCTTAGGCGACGTTTTGTTTTCTCAGCATCACATTGCATGTCAACTGTAAAGTCATCTTCCAGCACTCATGCATTAACCAACAAATGCCATTTTTATTATAATTTCAATTATGCTGTCCCATTTTCTAGATTCATCTGAATGTAACCAGAATATTGGGAATGAAACAACTGTAGCTTCTCATATGGAGTAAGAAGGGTCTTTCCTTGTAAATAAAACCAACTTGACGCAAGATTTGTCCTCAGTTTATTTTGTCAATCAACCTCTACATGTTTCAGGCATATCTGTTGCCCATCATCAGGATGTATACTGTATATATACAACAACTGGTACGTATTGTGCTTTTTAGTTGACTGTCTGTTGTCCCAAGTCAACTAAAAAGCACAATACGTACCAACTGTTGTATATATACAGTATACTTCCTGATGATGGGCTACAAATATGCTCGAAACATGTAGAAGTTGACTGACAAAATAAACTGAGAACAAATAGTGCATCAAGTTGGTTTTATTTACATGAATATATCAGGATGCACAGTCAACAAAACACACACAAAAAAAGGGTCTTTCCTCTTTGTCTGTGTGCCAGGAGACCCAATATACTACCATCAGTAGTACTCAGTACCAGCATACTTGCTATGTATTTACACCTCATATATCATGCTTTTTCTATCAAGACCAGTGTATTTACTTTTTGTCTACTAACTCCAAGAACCTCCATAATTTTTCATAACATACATCTACTGCCTTTAACATTAATCTTCTCTCACTTTTGACAGCAGTTTCAGTACTGTTTGGGGCAGTGATTCCTGCACATAAAAGAGTCATGAATAGTGTGCCAAGTGACACATAAACCATCCGTGTCTGTCACGCATTTTGGGAGTTTTTCTTGCCAGGTGTACTGAATTAAATTTATAGCATTTTCTGCTCCTTCTACATTTCCACAATTTTTGTAATCATCTCTTCAGAAACTTTAGTTCTTCCTTCCACCCTCTTTTACACTTTAAGGAACTGTTTCTCATAATGTAAGTGCAGTGCATGAAGCAATGGACTTTAAAGGAACTGCTGGAAATAGAGACTGAAGCACTGCACAAAAGTTGAAAAAACAAAATGCAAACAAAACATACAAGTTAAAAAATTTGAGTTTTGCAGGAAGGAAAGCAAAGAAATGTATCCAGGGAAGAAAAGAGGCTGGGGGACCTAAACAAGAAGATAACAAGACAGGCAATGCACATATAATATAACAATGAGGCGCATTCATGCAACCACTGTTGCCATGGAAAAGCAATAAGTATTACATATTCTGAGTGTACATTTGTTGCCTTAGGTATGCCAGCATGCAATGTGTATGCACCATATTGTCACCTGTGGCCTGCCTGTCCCTAGAATATTTTCCCACATTATCTCATAAATAACACCATTTTTTAAAAGAGTTACTTAAAACAAAATGTGCATTTTGATTCTCCACAACTTTTGTCTGGCACAATTCTCATTCTAAGTAGAATGAACAAGATATGGCCAAAAATACAACAGTCTTCACATAAAGTGCCCATTATTCTTGTCATATTTGAATGAAACTTGAATTTTTCTTGACAGATTTTAAAAAAAATATTCAAATAACCAAATTTCATGCAAACTGTCCAGTGGGAGCCGAGTTGTTCCATGTGGACAGACGGACATGACGAAGCCAATGTCACTTTTTTGCGATTTTGTGAATGCGACTAAAAATGAGGAAAGCTGGTAAGAACAGCATGGATGTGAAGAGGGGCACTTTGTAGTAAAAGTGAAGGGAAAATTTAAATAAGAAAGAGAGACTCTATACCAGGGGTGAACACATATTCTAAAAATCCAGGCGCAAAATGCAATTTCTAGGTGCCAGCAGGGTGAAGTGAAGGAGCATCTAAGGACCACACATATTTATCAGGCACCACTGTACAAAATTAAGTAACTGAGGAGACCAGGTTCCCAGTATTTGTGCACCCCTTGCAAATACTGGCCCTAGCAACCCAGGCCCATAGCTAAAATTCTGAGTGTCTGTTGAGGAGGCTTCTTACATTCTTCTAGGCAGTATATCAGAGGTTTCCATGTCCTGCTCAAGGCACAGTCCAATAGAATGGAACTTGATTCTATTGCTTCCCTGACAATATGGTCCTCGTATCTGGATTTGCTATGGGGGATGCTTATCTTACGGATTTGGGTATCCAGCTACTGGCTGGTGCTCTTTTGGCCATGTCTGACTTATCTAGATAACCAAAACACATGCACCATCTGTGCTCCTTGACCTTTGTCTCTAGGCATAACAGCTCTGCCTAGACTGCACATGCAGGAAATATGTGGCCTGATCTAAAAGCATCCAACCAAGGGCTGGGAAAAACAAACTAACCTATGATATTGCAGTCCTAATCCCCTTCAAAGTAGTCCCCTTCAGACACCATACACTTGTTCCAGGGGTCCTTCCATTGACCGAAGGACTACTGGAACTGACTCTTTGGAATAGCCAACAGGTGTGTCATTGCTCTTTGTTTTATCTCCACCATGTCTTGAAACCTATTCCCCTTCAACAGCATTTTCACCTTTGGGAATAGGAAAAAGTCACACAAGGCCATCTCCAGTGAATAGGGGGAATGCAGTATTTGTGGGATCTGATGTTTAGCCAAGAAGTTCTGGACAAGGTGCAATGAATGGACAGGCGCATTGTCATGGGGCAGCTGCCTGTCCCCTCACTTCCATGATGCAGGTTGCCTGTGTCGCATTGCATCTCGCAGCCCATGAAGAACTTTGACATAGTACTCCTTGTTAACAGCTTGACCATCTGGTGCGTACTCATGGTGAACGACACCCTCGCAGTCAAAGAAAACTGTCAACATCACTTTCACTTTACTCCAAACTTGGCATGCCTCAGCTTTTGTTTCCGGGTCACACCCATACACCCAAGATTCATCAATGGTAATTACTGCCTTCATAAAGTGTGCATCTCGAACAGCACACTGCAGCAAAATTCTGGCTACTGCAGTGCATGTCTCAATTGCCAGCAGTTTTGGAACAAATTTCGCTGAGACCCATTTCATGCCCAAATCTGTCAGAATGGTCTGTACTCAACCAAATGAACTCGCCGGAGTGCTCTCTAATTGTTATTCTCCAGTTATCCAGCATGGCAGAAGGCACTTTATCAATCATCAGTTGATTCCTGCTTGTGAAGGGCCCCTCCGGACCCATTCACCACTCTCAACTGAAGTCCGTCCCTCTTTGAACTGCCTAAACCACTCCTTTGCTTGTGTATGGCCCAATGACTCATTCCCAAAAGCCTTGTGAATCATATCGTAGGTTTCTGAGCAGGAGTGCCCATGTTTCTGGCAAAACTTGATGCAGATACGCTGCTCAATTTTCTCAGTCATTATCAATGTGACACACATTAACATGCACAAAAAGAGGTTTTGGCTGATTGACAGCAACTGAGAAATCTGAATGGGAGACAATAATTCATGCATGTGCATGGTGGTCCAAGGTCACATGCGCCCGATTTTTGGCTCCAAGCACCTTCTTGTTAAAAAAAAAAATACACGGTCAGATACTTTTTCATTGCGTCACATACTATACACAGCTGGAGTCTTTAACTCACACATCAGCACCCAACCCATCAAATTCACATAAATGGATAATCTTTTCACACTAATATTTACATCACATGAATCAATGTACTGTACACTTCACCAAGTACTAAATTAAAACAATATAAATTCATCTGTAACTGTTGCTACAACTAACATTTGGACTTGTGACTGGTACAATGCGGTATACTTGTGAGACAGGCTTTGGTTATGTTGGGGGTGGGAACATCACCTGTTTGGTACAAGTAACCTACGTATTCCAATTAAAAATGCACCGGCCTGAAGTGCAGTCCTGTATTGTGAGGGCAGGTTAATTCTATTATGCAAGATATAACTACCTGCTGTTTTTTATTTGGTTAAAACTGTACATAAATTTCACTCTCAGTTTGTGTGTAAAGTGACAGGCACTTAAGGTTTTTGTAAGATCTGTATGTTTTCTCTGCAAGTTTCTCCACAGGTAAGAAAACTCCACTCACACTACCTAGAACACGGCTTTACCCTGAGAAACAATCAGTACCAGGGAAAGTTAATGAGAGTGTACTAAAGTCAATTGTACAATAACTGTCGTTACTCCTAATAGGATAAATTACCTTATCTGCTTCTCTGGGGAGGAGCACATAACACAGAAAAACAGCTATCCAGCACTGCCTTTAGCAGATTGACAGTCAACTACATATACAGAGTTCTAGTATCTGATAAAAACTGAACAGTAGTGGTCTGCTATGGCAAGAGTGACACCCAGCTTTGAAACGAGCAGTAGATAGGTTATGTTGTACAATGTACAAGTCAGCTGCAATGCTCCTTGCCTCTAAAATGGCAATGCCATTGGAAATGGAAACCATGTGAAAGTAATGTCTTGTGACAAGGAAATATGTGCTACCTGTTTCCACCTGATTTAATCACAAGGATCGTTTCATGAGGTATCAGTTTTCTAGGCATTCATAAAAATTAAGTACAAATGCAAATAAAATCTGCAAGCTTAGCAAATGTGTATTATGAAAATTCCTAAAATATATCTCAGTACAGCACTGTTGAAAAATACCAAACAGGAAGACCTGGCATCTGTATTACATCCAATGCAAAGACTAAAAACATCTTCTGTTAAAACAAGAAATTACACTGAATGTTCATCTTCAGGCATTAAAAAATAACCAGAACCCAGAGTTTCCATAGAATTTCTTGGATTTTATGTACAGTATTCAATTTCTTGCATTTCACTATGCTGATATTTATCCCTCCTAGAACCCAGTGGTAACTATATGTACCACCTGCCATAACATATACAATCTCTGAATTACCCCCAAACAGCACACATGTATGTTCGGTACCATTCTAAGAACACACACTGACCCCCTCCCTAAACAGCATCAATTAATCAGTCTTTGAGGTGGATGGTGCTCTGTGTGAGGTATGGAATTTCTATATATAACATAGATAAGTTTCTGCTTCAAAAGTCCGTTTAGTGAAATAATAAAACTGTTAATACTGAATTTAACATCTGTTGAAATTTTGTAAATTTGTGGGTCCTGCGACCGGCCATCTCGACACAGGTTTTTCTTGGTTTCCCTGTGTCTATAAGCAAATGCTGAGATGGTTCCCGACATTCCAAGTTGCCACTACATGCTTCTCATGTAGCCCTCCCGTCTTAAATTTGGTATTAACCATCTTCATGTTTGTTCTAACCATTTTCGTATTTGTTGACATGTAAAGTAAGCACTGCCACCGGGTG
>Ga0268261_10001099_pt1 | contig 18216 bp, 8 predicted proteins | sample TergutNc150P1_FD_190353 | JGI IMG/M metagenome (GOLD analysis project Ga0268261, IMG submission 190353) | Nasutitermes corniger P1 segment gut microbial community from laboratory colony in Florida, USA - Nc150 P1 (SPAdes) (version 2) | ecosystem: Host-associated > Arthropoda: Insects > Digestive...
TGTGCGTGCGCGTGCGTGTGTGTGTGTGTGTGTGTGCGCGCGCGCGCGCGCGTGCGCGTGCTCTGGGTGTTCCACTGCAGACCAAAGGTGAGGAAAAGGCCATAAAGCTTATTCTGGATATAAGAAATAAAAGGCACAAGATAATCTTATGCCATGACAGCACATTACAAGCAGAAAATTTATGCTCTGTCAACACAGTAATCAGGTTTGATTACAACACAGAATAAATTAGAGGAAACAAGAAATCAATAATACATTCAACATCAATGCTGAGAGCTAACAGCCTTTGACCCACAACAGAAAACTGTTCAAAAACCAGTCACATGATAACCATAATTTTTACAATGGCAGTGTTCCACCTTTTGTCGGCACTTTCTCAGTACAATGTTTAAAAGTGTTCCTCACTATAAACCCTGAGCATGCAATAATTTTATACTACAAGACAATGTGTAAATGGAATAAGTTTTCTGAACTTATTTCTTTCATATTTAGATTTTAAATTCTTAACTACTGTAGATTTCATTTACAGTTCCTAATGCATAATCAGAAACCAACTTAGAAAACATTTTCCTATTACAAATTCTCTTACAGAATTAAAGCACTGCATTCACATAATTTCTGGTAAAAAAAAAACTTATAATCATGAGAAGTGGAGAACAAATGGTAAAACTCTGGCAATGAGAAAATGGTTTCCTCCATAATAAAGAGAAAGCATGTCAGTGATAAGCACTCTCTTGCAAACAAATCAGGCACATATGGTTTGCATGAACAATGTAGTCTAACTCTTACTGTAAGCCAGTAACATTATTTTCTCAATTAAATGCCTCACTGCAATGGCATGACACTATACACCACATTCCACCAACACAAGACAAATCACGCATGCTCAGCTCCATGACTTGACAGCCTTAAGAATATGTAATTACTACTCTGTAACACTGTTCACAGACACTGAAAAAACACTACAGTATTCTCCAGAGGAATGTACAGGGGATGGACAAATCAATGGAAACACTAGACAATAAAGGAATAAAACTGTTTGTGTTAGCTGCACTGAAAGAACATTAGTGGTGAGTATCTTTCCTTATTCTTTTGACTGTTGAAGCTGTGTAGTGCCAGTGCCACTGCAGTATAGACTGTGTTTACTAACAGTTCATATGAAATTACTGCAAAATGGGAGACCTGTCAGATTTTCAAAAAGGATGAATTGTTGGTGCATGTTTAGCTAGAGCATCTGTAAACAAAATGTCCACTTTATTTGGTGTATCCAACACAGCAGTCTCCAAGACTATGACAGCATATACAAATTATAGGAAGACATCATCAACTAAAAGGAATAGTGGCCAGAAACCAAAACTAAGTGAAAGAGATCGCCATACACTGGAGGAATGCCTCTAAAAATCATACAGCTACTGCAGCAAAGGTGACAGCAGAACTCAATATTCAAACTGAAGACCGCGTCTCCACAAAAACAGTCTCATGAGAGCTTCACAAATCCAACATCCAAGACAGAGCTGCAATTGTTGAACCTCTGATTACTTAAAAAAAAAAAAAAAAACACTAGAAGATGAAAAAGATGGTGTGATGATCATAAAACCTGGATGTCAGATGATTGGAAATACATATTATGGTCAGATGTGTTGTCCTTCACGTTGTTCACAACATCTGGATGGGTTTATGTTTGGAGAATGGCCAACAAAGCCTATAATCCTGAATGCCTGGTTCCAAATGGGAAAAATGGAGGCAGATCTGTGATGATTTGGGCAGCAATATCTTGGTATTCCACTGGTCCTATACAAGTAATTACTCTAAATGGTCGAAATACTGCCAGTGACTATGTCGATATTTTAGGTAACCAGGTGCTTCCTATGGTCCAGATGTTATTTCATAACAATGATGCAATTTTTCAAGATGATATATCACCCATACACACAGCCAGAAGTGTTCAGTCTAGGTTTCAGGAGCATAAAGATGCACTTCAACATCTTCCCTGGCCAGCACAATCACCAGACTTAAATATCATTGAATCACTGTGGTCAGTCTTTGAGAGTAGGGTACGAAGCAGATTCCCTCCTCCATCATCTCTCAAGCAATTAGAATATGTTCTTCACAAGTGGTACAATATTCCACTAGAGAATATTCAGAACTTCATGAGTCTATTCCAGGAACGATACAAGCTGTATTACAGGCAGTGGTGGCCAAATTGTGTACTAATAAAGAAATGTGGATCTTTCACAACTGTTTCTATTACTTTGTCCATCCCCTGTACATATGCAGCCTTCTTCTGTGACACTTAAAGGAATGCTGGAAAGACTATAGACTTACTGAGAGTATACTTAGAGCAATCAACCTAGTCAATGTTAAAAAATATTCCAAAGGAACAGTGATGCAGTGCAAGGAAGGAACATCAACACAGCTCCAAAGATACATTATTTGTCAAGCACTGTGACATCATGTTAACAGGAAATGGGAGTGGGGACTGTATCAGTTGCACACAATACAGATACAGACTAATTACAGATGATTCTAAAGTTCAGTCATCAGTAAGTTGTGTGTTGTGACAGACTACTAGCAGAGCTCTCTTCCACGCACAGAAAACTACTAGTCCCAGTCTGTGACAGCTTTCAATGATGAAACAACACTCTCAAAAATAAGTATTACACAAGATGGTACATAATAATCTTGGTTCATGACACATGCAATGAGCAAAGGAATTTAGGAGTATCATTTATGTTTGAAATTAAATGTCTTTGAAGTTAATATTCTTTAAAACACAGCACAGTACTTCTGCATGCAATGAATGTGTATGACTCATTGCTCAACTATATACACATGAACAAAAATAACAACTAAAAGGGGCACTGCCATGCCAGTTTTGAAACAGCAGGCCCAAGTTTCTATACCCAGTTATGTGGGTGATTAAAAAGTCTTCTTTGAGGTTGCTCATGTGTTACCAGTTATCTGCAACTAATTTTCAATCACATTAACCACCTCAGATGTTTCTACTTTGTTTCATCCTGGTCACCACACACACAGAAAAATGTGAAGAGAAATAGGACATGCAAAAGTAAGACACTTTCGGGCAAATTCGAGCTGTCACTTAGTTTAAATCTGTCGGTTTATCTCACTACCTTAACAACATTGTATTATTGTAATTTTAACCACCATGGCATAGAACAAAAGTACTACAGACACATATTTAGGTCAGGAAAAAGAAAGCATGTTTGCACAATTGAAGGGCCACTGCAATCCCTACAAAAAAAATGCGTGGGTTCAGAGCAAAATCAAAATTTTACTTTTTCAAATCACACCGCCTAAGTGTTGGAACTGTACCTGACAACAAGCAAAGACGAAGAATACACCACAACGGAAACTTCACAGGTGGCAGTGATTGTACTGTGGCCTATTTACAGCATACATGAGAATTAAAATTTAACGTTACTAAATACATTTCTTCGCCCACAAAATTTCAAATACGTGTCCATTTCACATTCACAATACAGTATTCATATTTAGTCCCACGCGTATTTAAATACGAATAAAATGACAACCACGCAAAAATTATTTTACTACACTAGCGCCTTCACTTCCGAAGTTATACGGGACATGTGAAAGCACATTTTCTTTCGTAATTACTAAATGAAACAATACAGAAATACAAGTCCAATTAGTACTTACGTAAACTAAAACTCGAAAACCCTACACATTCAGTACAATTACATTAATGCTCAATCACACAAGCGCGCAATCCCGGTACACACAACACCGTCACGTTCGCTGACACCTCACTGACAATATGGCCGCCACCGTAAAGGGTGGGGCGTTCAACCATAGGTTCATTCATGCGCGACAGCAATGCGCATAACGTATTACGATGATTCGCGCCATTCTAAATTACTAATGAAATGATCGGGACGTAAAACAAAATTCAGTCTGTGAAAATACACATTTCACTACATATTTCTATTCGACATGTCCTTCATTAGTGCGTGGTAGTAGTACAGTTTATAAACTTAAAGTATTATCACATTCGAATCTAGGTTAAACCACGGCACTCCTTCATATGAGTTTTCTTTCCTATCTAGTGTTTGCTTTTTTAAGTAAACGACGTAGATGTTGTCAGTCACGGATTACAGGTATTCCCTGATAGATGGAAATTAATTTGTACAAGGGGTCATAAATAATGAACACTTACCACACTTTCTTACTTTCCGTCCTCATACTGCAACAAGTAGGTACATGAGATTATGATGCTGTTTCCCACGCCCCCATTTCTACTTTTGAAAACTTGTTGGCCGATTTCCACAAACTTGGTATGTACGTTATGCCATTAAAGGCAACCCCAACTACATACAGCTCATTATTGTACAATCAGTAATAACAGAATCATGGGTGTGTAAAATTGTGGGTGGGACACATTTCAGGGTAATGGTAACAGATCTTGGAAAAATATGCAGTTTTTATCAAGGTCATATCCTTTTTTGCCGACCGTAAAATATGAATATGACGTGCAATATTTATTCAGCATTTCGATTATCTACGATAAGAAACCACTTGAACGGTGCACGTGCAATGCAGTACAGACATAAATCATAACAGTACAAATATGGTGTTGAACCAAAACTTTGATATTGTATCACAACCAATTTAAATATAACAGATTCTGTACATAAGTAATTGGCACTTATCATAAATAAAATATATTAATAACAATAATATTACATGCTTGTGTTCAAACAGAAAATTTGCATCAGGAAACTAGGATTTATGTTCTTGTTACCATGGAATTAGGTTGCTGTTCCTTTACTCCAGTAACATCTGTGAAGAGATAAAATATGTATTTTACCACTGATTAGAATATACTACTCACATATAGTCTGATATGGCCGTGACCCTATGACTGCCACTGAGGACATATAGCACAGAGAATTAAAAAATGTATATATAGCTTGCATGGAAAACTAACAACCTGCCATCCGGAGATAAAGGCATGTGTCACATTATAATATTACTGGATAAGATGTAAATGAGAAAGAATTATCATAGGAGTGTTGACATATCATCAGTTTTTTATGATGATAATCAAGAGCTCTTACATTGAAGTCATGTATTACCAGAGTGTCGACTGATCATATATTCTGCATTCAAGGAATAGTTGAGAAAAAACTTACATACTTCAAAAAAGTCTATAATTCGTTATGAGAGAGGTCTTGTACAAAATTCTTATTGAGTCTGGTATCCTTATGAGATTTGTAACGCTAATGAAAATATTTAAATGACACCTACAGCAGAGTCTGGGTAAGGAAACATTTGCCTGACACATTTCCTACTAAGAATGGGTTGGAGATGCTTTATGCCACCACTTTTCAACTTCGCATTAGAATATTCCATTAGGATGGTTCAAGCAGACAAGGAAGGCATGAAGTTAAATGGTACACAACAGCTCCTGAGTTTGTGGAGACCAAATTAACCATAGTTCCATCAGCTGTATGAGCCACTTTATTTTAACCAAAAACAACTAAGTTTTAAAATTTATGAAAAATGTAAATGTAATTAATCAAGTCCTGAAACAGTCTTGATGGACATGCAAACTTCACAACTATTACTTCCCATAGCCTACATGAATGTGTCAATAGGGAGGTTCAGGCAAACCAGGAGGGCTTCAAATTAATTGGTATGCACCAGCTTCTGGTTTATGCTAATGATGATAATATAGTGGGTGGAAGCACAAACACTATAGAGAAAAGCACAGAAGTTTTAATAGTCACTAGTGAAGAGAATGGTATAGACGTAAAAACTGATTACATGGTCATGTCTAAAGACCAGCATGTAGGACAAAATCATAACATAAAGGCAGGTAATACATCCTTTGAAAGGGTGGAATGGTTCAAATATTTGGGAACCCTAAGGAATCAAATTTCCATGCAAGAATTATTCGGTGCAGAACCTTTTGGCTTCCAGATGGCTATCCAAAAATATAATTAAGATATACAGAACTGTAACTTTACCTGTGGTATTGCATGGGTGTGAGGTTTGGTCTCACACTAAGGAAAAAACATAGGCTGAGGGTGTTCGAGAACAAGGTGTTGAGGATTATACTTGGAACTAAGTGGGAGAGGGTAATAGGGGACTGGAGAAGACTACATGAGGAGGAGCTTGATGCTTTGTACTGCATACCCAATATTATTTGGGTAATCAAATCAAGAAGAATGAGGTGGGCGGAGCATGTGGCATGTACTGGGGATGGGAGAGGTGCATACAAGGTTTTGGTGGTGAGACCTGAGGAAAAGAGCCCACTTGGAAGATCTAGGCTTAGATGGGAGAAAAATATTAAAATGGATCTTCAAGAAGGGGGTTTGGCAGGCACAGCCTGGATTGATCAGGCTTCAGGATAGGGACAGATGCCAGGTGCTTGCGAATGCGGTAATAAATGTTCAGGTTCCAAAAAATGCAGGGAATTTCTCAACTAGCAGTGAGCCTTCTAGCTTCTCAGCAAGGACTCTGCCCCATGGTGTTAATTAATTAGTCAGTTACTGCGAAAGTGAAAACTGCGATAAACAAATGTTTGACACTTGCAACAGGATCCAATCAGTAAACTTGCATTCTATGTGTAGTTCATGTTAACAGTAATACGCTGTGGAATGAATTCTGCTGGTTACATTTGTAGTAAGTATTTGGGTCTGAAGATACTGTTTTAACATCAGAACATGTATCTAGATAAAAAATTATTTTCAACATATGGGTGTGTTGAATACAATGACATGGCATTTAATTAACCTAATACATAAACAATAGACAGAGTAGTTTGGTACAGTGACTCACTATGGGTTGGTTGGTACGGGGATCAAATCCCGGTGGGGGCGAGATTTTCTGCACTCATCCAGACCGGCCCTGGGGCCCGGCCAGCCTCCTACACAATGGGTACCGGGTCTTTCCTGGGGGTAAAGCGGCCAGAGCGTGGCATTGACCACCCACTCCCACCTAGCGCCAAGGTTAAAAAAAGAGTAGAGCTATAAATCTACTCCCCCTCTGGGCCTTCATGGCCTGTTCCAGGGTGAACATTACCTTTACCTTTAATACATAAACAAGTCATAGATCATTCAAATTGTTACACAATTGTTTGAACCCCTGTACACAATTATTGCAAATTAAAAAAAAAAAATCTTTCAAATAAAACTACAAAGTTTGTTACGCATTACTTATTAAATAGGTCTAGTTCAGTTTTTACAGTCTTGATACAGTTATGACTTTAGTACTGCAAGAATTCAGTTGTGTGTGGATGCCTCATTATGGGAGTGGGGAGGATCTCCCTATACTACATAAACTGCATTTTCATCTCACTTTGGCCTTGAAGATGGAGGCAGCATGTTTCCTGAAAGATCAGCAAAACAGCCCCCTTTTGCATAGCCCAAGACCCAAAAACAGAATCAACTGAAATTCCTTATGTTATCACAATAATGCAAAAAGAAACAATTCTTAATATTCTAGAACAGGTTTATTGCAGTCATTGATTAGGATTTCATTATTTCCCAGCAGATGAAATACATGATACAGTACCAAGTATTATACCATTCCAATATTGAGAACAATTTTATAACTATAAAATCTACAAATATACTGACGTATATATACGTATAACACATACATATATACAGCGAAACATCTATCCACTGTCTCTGAAGGGACCCAGGAGGGGAAGAGGGGACAGAGATAAATACAGAATAGTGATTATTGCAGGAAAGCTATAAAGGTGTCAGATTTATTGGGACCACAACCAGTGAATGGTACTTGCAGGAAAGCATCCAGAGGGAAATAATGGACAGATGTTTCACTGAATATATCTGTACATGTATGTACATATATACATACACACATATACATATGTATATCAGGAAAATTACACTTGTTTAACAACAAGAACAACAAAAAATACAACTACTTATGTTCTACAACACAAGAACTGTCATGTACAACATGAGCTTATAATACAATAACTACACTGACACAAATGGAAAATTTTGTATCATATCTTGCTATGAACATTGGAGTGAGTTTGCAAAGCTCTGAGAAGCTAATGGTAAAAATGGCACCATCCTCCCAGAGATGCTTTAAAAGTCATTATTTTTGTTGACCGTATCAAGTTACGATTTATGATTAATTGTGTTCTTGTGGTGGTTGATTTAATGGTGGTTCTGAGGAGTCTCCGTGACGTTTCATGTGTCTTCTTAGGGATGAAGAATCTGTGAAAACTTTAGAACATACAGTACAATTAAATGTTTTTCCAGTATGTATAATTAAATGTCTGGAGAGCCCAGATGGATGGCAGAAAGACTTTTCACAAAGAGGGCATTCATGAAGCTGTATTTCCGGTTGCTCTTTAGTGTGCTGACGTGTATGGACACGAAGACCCTCTCGCTGTGTAAACCCTTTGTTGCAGACCTCACACTTGAAAGGTTTGATTCCTGTGTGAGTCATAATATGACGAGCAAGGATAGCTCCTTGTGAGAAACTCTTTCCACACTGACTGCAGGAGTAAGGGCGCTCACCTGTGTGGGTACGTTCATGGCGTCCAAAACTTGTCTTATTGGGGAACCACTTCTCACACACAGGACACTCAAAACCTCGCTGCTGATTGTGAACTGATTCATGACGGCGCAAATCAATTCTTTTTGCAAATCTCTTTGGACATTTAGTGCATATGAATGGCAAACCTTGTTCAGTATAATGATGCAGATAGCTAATGGAAGGAAGTGAATCCACACCTTGCACATCAGCACTACTCTGTTGCTGTCCTTGATTATGAGTTACACCCTGAATATTCTGGCTCCAATCCACATTTGCATTGGAATGTTCTGCTTCAGCTCGCTCCTGTTTCACTGCTAGTATTGACATAGTTGTAGGGTGCTTAAAATCAGACTGCATGTAACTTTCAGAGGAACCTGCAATATGTACAGCATCTTGCCGTTCATTATTTTTCTCACCCACAACTGTCTTACCTTTATAGTTTATACTTTCATCAACCGAACCACTGTTTACGTTACTTCTTTTATGGTTTTCAAGATCTTTTCTGATGTTTCTTATGATTTCTTGTTCAGCTTGGTCCTCCTGTATAAGTGCATCATCTATTTCACTGGACTCTGAATCCTCGTTTCCTTGAATATGGCTTGCAGTCTAAAGAGAAACAAATGAAAATTACTTTCTCTGTTGTAAAAATTTACCACTTTCCATTAACTTTTATATAACTTTATGCCACAGCATTGCTGCTGTAGTGAAGCAATACTGACAACTACAGCAGACACAACATGTGAAACCAAAATACTCCAATCAATAAAATCTTCTGGGGCTCACAGCCACATCAGGTGGATCAAACACCCCAGTGTTTCAGAAACCAAATCCATCTCCATCACCAGGAGACTGATATGTCTTGACACACAGTCCGATCACTTGTATCTCCATACAAGGCTGGTCTTGCTATAGGTCACATGTCAATGGGGTAAGTGCACAAAGTCCACAGATTACCATGTCTCGTCTGGATTATCACTGGATGAATCTCAAATCTGCTTGAGCATGGGCTGCCAAGTTCAGCTTAGCATGAAGTCTCCATCCTTGTTGAAGTTCACAGGATGTAATCATACACATGTTCCATGCAAAAGCAGTAGGGTGTATGTTGGACAGACCGTCAGAACCATAGAAACCAGATGCAAAAACATAACAGCCACCTTTGTCTTGTCAATCTGCATCAGTCAGTCACAGCAGATAATAACAGAGACACAGAACATGGCATTAAAATTCAACAGCACATGGTGATTAAGTAAAGCAGCAGGCTATATGAATTACGCGTCTGACTGTATCCCAAGAATTTGAACAGAGATGGAAACTTCATTCTAAGCCAAACTTAGCAGCCCATTCTTAAACATCTGGGATGCATCCAATGAGAATCAGGGACATGCACAGTAATATGAAGACTCTGCCCACAAACTCCACTTGCTTGTGACCTACTACAAGGCCCACCTTGTGTAGGCACAGCAGCACAAAAAGACAGTATGTCAAGTTACACCAAAATCCTGATAATGGAGATGAAGCCAGTCTGTGAAACACCGGCGTATGTAAACCAAATGACAGAACTACCAGCCTGAGGAGATTTTGTTGCATTTTGTCACCATGACAGCTTCACGACATATCTGAAAAACACCATTATCTCTTAGCTAGTACTTAATGCATAATTATCTGACCATTCTTATCTCATTTTTCAGCTTTTACAATTAAGCATCATGATATTTTCAAACTCATATTTAACATCCAAAATTATGTACCAATCAGACTTTTGGCAGGGCTGATTGGTAAAGAAACTGGGCCAATGCAAGGTCTCTACACAAGGGAACATGCCTCCAAGTAAGATTCCAGACCGCAACCTACTCTCCATGTGGGTGAATATAGCATATCCCTTAGACTCAGTTGACCATTATAATTTTATCAAATATGTTTTATCTATAAACATTCAGACTGAAATAATAATGCTCACAAGATTTCCAGTCAATGTATTTGTGACACAGTACACAGACTTCATCAAAGCATTCTTTACTTTCAAAACGCCATAAGGTTTAACAGTACACACATAAATGTAATTTAATTTATGGCCATAAGAAAAATATGTTCTCCCACGTGCTAATTGTCATTATGCAAGTTTTATATATATATATATATATATATATATATATATATATATATATATATATATATATTATACAGAGTTATGTTCCTGAAAAATGTCACCCAAAACGAACACAAAATTCCCATTTAAAACAGTGTATTTCCTGGGTGTTTGGGGACTGACAACCACATCCTATATAGTGTATGACTATACCAATAGTGGACACACAGACCTGTAGAGTATATATATATATATATATATATATATGATCGGCTTCGGTGGTCTAGAGGTAGTGTGCTGGCCTTTGGTACCCAAGTTCGCGGGTTCAAACCCGGCCGAAGGGCGAAAAAATCCTCAGCACGCCTTCCTTCGGAGGGGAAGTAAAGCCGTCGGTCCCATGTCGCAGATTTGCGGCATGTAAAAGGTCTCTAGAATTACGTGGAAGTCGAATTCTAGACGAAATTTGTCGGAACATTTCTCGCCCACGAAGAGTTCCACCTTCCACTGCTAGGGGTCTCTCGCGTCATTGGACGTGAAGGCACCTAGCAGAGAAGGTGGGAACGTCTAAAGGTAGGGGAAAGCAATGGCAACCTATCCCTAAGAACTTGCCCAGGATGCAGTGTGCCAGAGCCATACCGGTTGCCTGACTGGGTTCTGGTTCCTGCCAAAACCGGCCTAAAGGGCTGAATACTAATGAATGAATAAATGAATGAATGAATGAATGAATGAATATATATATATATATATATATATACAGTGTGCACAGCATATATACATTTCTCTACAGTATACATACATTTCTATACAATATAATTTTTTTACTTCTAATGCAATAAAAATGTAAGAGACTCACATCCAATGTATTTGGTATGGTTCATTCTGCTGGGACTGTGGTAATCTTGCTACACAAGCACTTTGGTTCCTGGCATAACACTTTCTTTAATTCTATCAGCATTATCACAAATAGTATGTATACTAATATCCTCAAGTCTCATATTATGGCATACATCAACAATTCCTTCGCATTTTTCACGTCCGCTTATTACATCCAATTTATCTTTAATACTGACTATCTTATGCCTATTTTTTACTTGGATTGCATGCAGTAGGTGAGGTAGATTTATGCTTTTCGCTCATGTTGGTAAGAAAAGCCAACAATGTTGAGGAGGAGACCACACAAGCCATGTGATTATATCAAAAATGTAATCGCATGACTGATGGTGTGACAGTGATGTCACTTACTGCACCTGCTAAAGCAGATAAGTGTGGCCACAGAATGTCTGTGCTAAATCGTGTTAACCTAAAAATGATCACATAAATATAAAACGTGGTGTAAATTTTCAAATCATGTTGAAGGAAAATAGTGCAAAACAAATTTGTGTAAAACGAGAACTGTCTGTATTCATTTATGGCTCTAAGTAAATATTCTTTCATTGCATCAATTTCTATGAAACTCAGGGTAACTAAATAAATTTGTGCAAACATCTCCTGTACCAAATTCTTTTCAATTGGGATTGAAATGTAGAAAATACAACTTCAATTTATCCTGTAAGTAAAGCATAGCTTTCAATGCACTAATTTTTACAAAATCCACAATTACTCAATAGCATTATGTTAGCACCTTCTGTACCAAGTTTTGTGTAAATTGTACAACAAATACAGAAAGTACTGGGAAAAAAAATTATTTATGCCCTTTATCAAGTATGATTATTGCTAAGCCAACTTTCACAAAACTTATCCTTGTTCAACACCTTTTGTAAAGAACTCCTATACTGAATTCCACGAAAATCTAATACTGGTTTAGTCCCTGATATCAGATCACTAAGACATTGATGGATGGATGAGGTCTCCAAATATAACATTCTTTTTTTTTTACTTGATAAAGAAGGATTAAATAAGCACATTCTGATGCCCAGTTCAACCGGTGCTATTCTAGTTATGGTCATCATGTGGGTAATATAATCAAAAGGGAAATATCTTAAATAAATTACCGTTTCTCTAAAAAATTCAGCTGTGTCACTCTAGAACATCAGCATTTTTAAATGTGGTACAGATTATCAAAGCAAGCTGTCAAAAAGTATACAGTCTACAACTGGATGCCAATATGTGCAATGTGTGCTGAGGCAAAGTTATTAATTTCATTCATATTTTATTTAATAATGATATCAGCATCTCATTCTACATAGTGTTGAATGGTATGATGATTAGCACATAATGAATTGGACAGGGAACTGTGATGGCCTAATCAGCATGGCACCTATACATTACTGCATGATCCAATTTATTGTGTGCTGCTTCCAAAGTTCTTAAAGAGGATTCAGGTCTTCTCAGATGTGTGCAGTATTGCTCGGTTAGAGGTTTCTGATGTTTCTATTGGGACTCTTTGACCTTGAAGATGAAGACGCTATGGTCCTTGAGAAACAATGAGACCCACTAATCCAGTAACACACACCAATAGACACATCCTTTCAAGCACTACCTTGAAAACCTCAAATCTGAATATACAGAACTTTAGTTCAGAGAATGCATGGTGCTGAGGAATTTGATGCTGAAGTGAGGAACCAAACCTTTCCCAATTCCAAAATTTAACTTCATTCAACTGACCTTTAAAGTGACACCACTCAGTGGTCTGTTAAATTAAACTTCAGTGAAGCCTACAATTGATAGTCACCATACAAAGAAACTGTCTACCATACAGCCAGGTGTTTAACACAACAGGCAAGTGTAAGGTGTTGTTGACAATACATTCACACATTACCTTAGATGTCTTTGCTGGTAACTGTGTTGTTTTCACATTTTTCAGATAGTGTCTCAGCCTGGCATCCGAGTTTTCACATTTCTGTTTGAATCTGTAATGGTTTTCTAATTCTTCAATACACTGTTGACATATCTGTGATGGCAAACCATCCCCTTCAAAAACCTGGAAAAGCAAGTGCACTCTGTTACTTGTATGAATAGTATGACTGTAATTATTTGCTGGCTTGAAATCTGTATCACTCAAATTACTTCTTGCTAGATGTCAAATGTCACACTTTTGTTTTCCTTCAGCTTCCTGAATTCAACAGGGAGTACATTCTCAAGTATGAAGAAAGACATGACAACCGACCACAGAAAGACCCGAGTAAAAAAGTATTCATATGGAAACCATAATTACACTTAAGAGAGATAATGAGAAAGAACTGGACACTAGCTTATCTAAGCATTCCTGCTGTCTTATGTAATAAACTCAGTACCAGGACTATTTACTGTTGATGAGTGCCTCATAACATGATAGAAGCCCCAAAGCAAATACACATGCAATAATGACATAACATACTTGGGAACTCATTTTATAACACTGTCATACATGATAAAACATAGAACTATTACTCTGATATTGAAATAAAAGTCCAAACAGTCATTAAATTTAGCATACTTACTAATAACACTCCACATGTGAAAAGGCCAAAGTGAAGAAGAAATGATGGCAACTTCTTTCTTTGTAAAAGATACTCATGTACCTACTATGACACTTAAAAATCAATGTACTGTTACTGCACAATGGCACACACCAATGTAACTATAAATTATACTATTACAAAAAAATTGCATATAGCAATGTGTATTACCTAACCTCAGTAATTGTAAAGTTTGAAGAAATGAAGTCCAAAACACACCCATGCTTCATGACATGAACCCTTCCAAGTCACTTCACTGCAAACTTCAGTAGAGCCACTCACTCAAGTCTACAGTCTAGACTTGGTACATGACACAACTTATTTTCTCAAGTAATGAAGAACTGCCTTCAAGGCTGTCAGTTTTCAAGTCTTCATATATATGCTCTAAGATTACAGGAACAGAATAATGCCATAATGTGAGCAGCATAACTGCCCTCACGGTGAGTTGAGGAAAATAAATTTTGCACAGAATGAGGTGATGGCTAGAATGAAAAACTGTACTGGTAAAAATAAAGATTTTTTGTTATAATATGCCTTCCTCAAGATGTTTCAGTCAACTACATATTAGTACAGGGTTTCACTCAAACCTAATAATGAACATGCTTTATGATCAAGTTTATGATACCAGAGATAGTGGTGTTTTAATGAATTATGTGTAAGAGGATTCCAGTCTTCTGAAATGACACTGCGTTGCTACTTTTTTTAAAAATCACGCATGTTCCATGCAACTGTGTGGTTACATTAGTGATGATGTCTCAAATACAGCATTCTCCCACTTATATGTTAGTAATCATTTCCTGAAAATCAGACACTCTGGGCAAAAATGCTAACTGGTAGCATACTTAGGATTATTTTAAATGGTAAAAATTATAATGCATCACATCAACCCAAAAACCCCCAACCAATTTCCTAAAATGTAACTAAAACACAGTTAAGCACCTATACATAACTAATAAATTATCATGCATGATTTCAGTCTTTCACTGCAAAGTAGTTGAGAACTGCATTCTTCTGGGCTATTATGCAATGACCCTTGAGGCTGGGACTGATAGACTGTCCTAAAACACCAATAAGGAATTACCACTACTTGCCGCATAACAGTCTAGAAGAGCGCAGTTCTCAACAAACTATCATTGTAGGATGTGAAATGCTTAAAACATCACTTCCTGATCACCAAACAATTAATATGGTTGTAAACAAACAGCTGCGCTGTATGCAGTAACATGGACAGTTTGCATGCACATTGTTTTGTTAGAAGTGTATTGAGCTTTTGGAATGTTAGTATAAATTTTTCCTATATAAACACTGACCAAAAAACATTGTACTGAGAGATACGCGTGTTGTATGACGTTTGAATATTACAAAACGAGGTGTTCTACTGGGAAAACGTTAACTGAGAAGTCATTCTGCAGGGTATGCCTATACTATAGCATCTACAATCCTTCAAAATCATCATGCTTTTCAAGCTTCCCCTCCAGTCTTAAAAGTTTCACCTCCCCTTTACCTGTCTGACCATGGGAACAATGAGAGATACCTACGCCCTCTGAAGGTATTCAAGGATAGCAACCTTGGACAGAAGTAAATTAGATCACTGCTTTTAGATCATGGGCAGCCAGCTTTCCTGGGTAATGGTTACTTTGGTTAGTTCAGTTTTCCTTTACTTCTTTTTGTGTCTATGACTGTTTCCAAACATTTCCCACATCACAGGGCTGCATATATGGATAATGTTGCCAGTAGAGTATGTCAAGTGCTTCCTTTGGAACCTGTTCTATCCTGCTGCCTCTGATGAAACCTAACCTAAAAGTGGCATTTGTGTGGGTCAAAAGACATGCTGAAACATCTGACGGGAAACCAATGCTGCAGATTGCATTTTAAGAAATTCTTCATCATGTTCATTATTATAATGTCTCTCTATGTCTTGTAACATAAGCAAAAATGATCAAAAATACTGCAGGATGTAAACAGTTTCAGTTCACAACCTGTTATATAACTTAACCAAAGAAATCTGTTACAATATAGAACATGAAAGTTGAATGTTCCTTATTACAATACCTCTCCCTTTTCTTTGTCATATTCGCAACACTGCCACAGCCACAGTTGCCATTAACATTAATTAGCAATGTTAATGTCTGGAGAGTTCTTATTTAAATGCCACAACAGAACAGTGCTGCCATGAATGAATGCAATGTGCCATTCACTGGCCACAATGCACAACCTCCAACTTCAGCGAAACTCAGAGCATGCTGGGTTTTATACCAGTACAGAATTATACTGGTAAAGGAACTAAAGCAGACTACATGACAAACATGATGATTATATCTGCCTTTGGTTGCAAGCAACAAACTTCCCTGAAGATGCACATATGCTGGGATGTGATGCTGTGTTGCTCACCTAATGGCACAGCAGCACGTATGTTAAGACTTGCAACTTCACCCACACCACTGTAAGAACCTCATCTATTGCAACAAATTACCTGCTCAAATACAGACTCTTACACAAGCACTGGATTCCTAGCTTTCAATGAGACTGACATGTGTGCATATCACTTATTATACGACAGTAACTTCTTTCACTTCTCTGTCCCCTGCCTCTCACTGCAACTTTCTCATACTCATAACATGGCAAATCATCTGGCTTGAATTATACAAACAGCGTCTTCCAAGAAGGTTTCCATCCCTCTTGCAGCGTCACTGGTAGCCATTAAATCAGAAACTAGGGTAGACACATTCATTATAGTGCAGCCAGGGTGCACTATTAACCAGAAACATATAAATCCTGGGTGCCTAATAAATGTGGGTCCTCAGCAAGAAATCTGCTTCACGTCACCCTTCTGGCGCACAGAATTTTGAGGTGGCTCCTAAATTTTTTGAAAAACTTGTGAACCCCTGCTGTACAATGTTATAACCTCCCGAGTATATCAACAAAGTAACAGGATTGAATGTATGAAATAAAACCTTACCATTGAAACAGTGGTAAAAATAAACCAATACGAGTATTAAGATACAATTTAATCCACTGAACATAACCCATATGAGGGCCACCGTTCGAATCTGTCAACTATAACCAAAATTCGAAGCGATGTGCACAAGAATACATGTTCCGACGACGTGTCTTAGTTGGACATAAAACAGCTTTACGAACGCATACGTTTAGCCATCTACTGAGATAATGTTAAATATATTATAAGCATAATATGTCAATAACAGGATTCCGAAATTAAACCAACCTCTACTGACACACAAGCCATTATTCTCAATGGAAGAGGGACATCATCAACATTGTCAAAAATGTGAAACTTCTCTCCTTCCTCAGATAAACAAAGCCTACATATTTCACTGAAATCCATATGCGTGTCGTCGAAATCATAGCTTGGTGACTGCTTTCTGCGGCTGTATGTTTTCATTTTTGTGACAAAAACAGCTTCCACACAATTCAATACCGACAAAACCAACAAAGCCGATAAACGTATCGCAAGCTTCTTTCCCACTACCGCCCTCTGCACGTAGAACTAAGCAAACATCTTAGTCGGAAAGATAAAGTATTTCATAGTCTCACATTCCGACGTTGTTAGTTCTCATTTTAACCACACAACGTCGCTGCTTACAAATTTGGAAGTGAAAAATATATAAAACCTGAATGTGTCTACATTAACAAACGTGGAACTGTAGTACTTTCCTTATTTTTAGGCACAAGTTAAACAACGAGGACGCCTTTCTTTAAGACAGTTTGAATTAAAAAAGCGATACTCTGAATCTCGGCAAGAGCATCACATCATTCAAGACACACTTTTAATCATAACGTTTTCATATTTTCCGTGCATTAGAGAATTACTAATATAAGTCCAACAAAATTCACTTGGAGAAATTTCTCATATATTACTGTTACATATTATTATTGTCTCCTACATGTCTTGGCCTTTTCTGGGCCATCATAAAAAAATGCAAGTGACGCATAACGCACTAGTGAGTATTATCATTAGACACTGCAGTTCGTACATGTATAAAATGCAAGTGACGCATAACGCACTAGTGAGTATTATCATTAGACACTGCAGTTCGTACATGTATAAAATGCAAGTGACGCATAACGCACTAGTGAGTATTATCATTAGACACTGCAGTTCGTACA
>Ga0268261_10001100_pt1 | contig 18193 bp, 15 predicted proteins | sample TergutNc150P1_FD_190353 | JGI IMG/M metagenome (GOLD analysis project Ga0268261, IMG submission 190353) | Nasutitermes corniger P1 segment gut microbial community from laboratory colony in Florida, USA - Nc150 P1 (SPAdes) (version 2) | ecosystem: Host-associated > Arthropoda: Insects >...
TATCAAAAGATGGTTACGCGGTAACGTTACGGGATTGTTCGGTGTGCTGTCGGTATTTGGCTGTCGCATCAAAGGGATGATACGGCCAAATACCGACAGCACATCGAACAAGCCCGTAACGTTACCGCGTAATCAACTTTTGATACGTTACGATGGCACGAGTCTCGTCCACACTGCCACGATACGGTGTTACGATACACGGTAACGTTACAAGTGTGTACCCTCACTTAGAGGAAAGACTGGACGATATAACGTACCTTGAAAGTAACTTTTGGTGCGGAGGTAACTGACGGACAGCCGGAGGATCGAGAGGCGATCGAGCTTGGAGAGAATGTTCTGCTCGAATGGCAAAAGGCTGGCCAAAGTGTCCAGCTCAGCGTTCAGCCTTTCGCGGTGCCGCTTGCTAGGATTGCTCTTCGTCACGCCATCCTTTGGCGGCGGTTTCAAGCTGCAACACAAAATCCCAAGAAACGGCAATCAGTCCTACTGTCTGACATCATTCTGGAAATAAGTACTAATTGGTGTAAATTTCAAACCTTGTTGGACAAGTAAAAAATAGCACTTTTGGTAAATATTACTACAAACAACAACGGGTAAAATCTGTTAAAATTTTATTTGGACTGTACAGACAAATAATAGAGGAGATTTTCTCCCTATACTTAAATTTATTGGGAAAATTATACGAGTTCTAAATTATTTCAATATACATTTTTTGTTTATTTAATGTCTTCAATTTTCAAACCCGTGAAGTACTTGAGACTTTATTTTCGAAATCGGTGAATGATATTTAAAGGATTTGGAAGCAAGCCGTTGAGGCCCACTTCTAGCACCATCTCAACATTCCACGGAAGAAACCCCTCGGGAACTTCCCCAAAATACGTTTTCCATGGAGAGCGATTAAACGTCCATGTGATAACCGAACAACTAGGCTTTGGAATCACTGATTTATCCTGTATATAAAACGCAAGCGCTTGCAAATTTTAATCAGAGATGTGTAGAACTGCGAGCCCATAAGTCACTACAGCCATGAAGCCATTCGTTGTTGCCATGGTGCCTTCGTTTCACGTAACATTTCTGTTACTTCATCTTCTGGTCATCAGCATGGCAGCAGGTTGCTGTTTTGTCTAGGTATTTTGATGTACAAGTACAATATACATCATTATTTTTCAGACCTTTACGGTGGGGATCTATATGTATTAAACTTGTGCATTTCACATCATATATCCTTCTAGATGAATACCGCCTTTTTACAAGATTATGCTACTTTCACTTACATGATTGAATTATGAAGGCTCAGCATTAGAGTGAATAGGAAGAGAATGCCTTGAAATGCGTTTACATGCTGTAACCGCGTCGCTTTCACGTGTACAAGTAGTAAGGGTGTCACTTGGGCAGGGTCAATGACATGTGTGTTGTCACACTACACAAACCTAACCCTCCTCTCCCTCCTCCAAGAGGTCACGTGATGTAAACAGAGTCCCACACAGCTTGGCACCGGGTTAAACCTAACTTTAACTTGTTATCATTTTTAAACCTAACATTGACATTGTTATTGTCACGTGATGTAAACAAACACCTCAGAATGAATTCGAAGCAATATGGCGGTTAGTGCGGTAATTTTAAACCTAACTTTCACCTGTTATTATTTTGGAAACCTAAAAGTGACCTTGTTATTTTCACGTGATATAAACAAGGGCGGCATTTTGAATTTGCGATAATATTGCAGCTCGCGTGGCAATTAATACCTACCTTTAACTTATTATTATTTCGAAACATAACATTGATCTAGTTATTGTTACCTGATGTACACAAACCCTAAGGACGGTCAGGAGCATGTGCCATTTTTAATTTAAAACAATATGGCGGCTGGAGCGGCAATTGTAAACCTAACTTTAAGAAGTTATTATTTTTAAATTTAACATTGACCTAGTTATGGTTACCTGATGTAAAGAAAAGTTTCAGACGGCTTGGCCCCACCGCCATTTTGAATTTGAAGTAATATGGCTGCTAGCGCGGTAATTTTAAATTTGTTACTAACCTAACTTCAGCATTTGTTTTTTAAATAGGGTGGCAATTTCTAAATATGTTGGACTAGCGCGGTAATTTTATATTTGTTACTAACTTAAGTATTTACTGTTTTAATAACACTGCCATTTTATAATATGGCGGACGCGCGTTATTTCAATTAATGCTGATCTAAGTTAAATATTTGCTTTTTAATAAGACCGCTATTTTACAATATGGATACCACTTCAAACGTTATACGACACTAGAAAGAGTTGCCTGAAGCGGTAGGATGTCGTTCTTATACTTGAAAGGATCTAGGTTCGAATCCTGCTGTTTTAACAATCCCATTTAAAGGAAACTATCCCAGGTAATAAGGAAAAATAAACACAATTTCACATTTTAAAAATGCATACACTGATGGTTGTGTATTATAATTACAAGTATAATTTTTATTATATTAATAAACGTACAATTAAGGTTATCGTACTCAAAAATACATCCTCACTTATAACCATTTAGTTATCATCAGGAAAAGAGATGTTTTGTACTTTAGTTCACTCCAAAATATATTGAAATCAATGATAATTGAATCTGGAGGTTTACAAAAAATTTTGATTCAAAACACTTCTTACGCCACACCAAAAGCTCATCTTGTAGCCTGCCGTATTTGATCAGTTCTCTGCCTAAGCAGCCACTTGCTAAATCAGTTATGAGCAATCTTTTTTACTTAGATACACTTGAATGTTCTCACTGTAATGCGTATATATCGTCTACGGTACACAGACAGGGTATGTTGCGAGAAACCGAGTTCTTGAACTTCATTTTTGGATATATCGCTTTAGAATGTCACCAGAATGAACCACTGTATTTCGTTTAACACCACATGACGACAAGAAGTTCCGATTTTTACTTGCGGTTTGAGGTCGTTATTATTGAGGTAGGTGGAGACATACCTTGTCTCTTGCTCGTTCAGATAGTAGGTACGACGAAGCAACCTCGTCATCTCGACAACATTAACGATAACCAGGCTGAGGCGTGCACTTTGCATATTGCTAAGAGAGTAAAACTTGAGCCACTGAGCTAATGGATTGGCTGTTATCAACGCACAAACAAGTTAGGACTTGTTCTGACACGCAAACTTAAGCTGAAGGCGGGCAGAATAATGTCGGCTAGTTCAGGGCAACCTAGCTGAGTAAAATCAACAACTCTACGGTCGATAAAACCGCTAATAAAATTTGTTTTCGGAGGTGCAAAACAATAGATTTCAACAGATTATACTTCGCGATATAGCAGTTTCCAGCTCTGAATATGAAACATCACCATCATTCCAGTTACGCCCATGGTCAATAGCCTGATTCATCCTAGCGTTCAACATACTTCTTCCCATCCGTATGGTCCTTAAATGCATGATGAGACCCTGTTACTGTGGGAGTCAGCAGTCAGCAACTGCCAACAATTTACTTCGATTTCATTATCTCTCCCTTCCAAGAATGTAAAATCAGCCACTATGAGTGACATTGTAAACTGATAAATTTGAATGTGCGTACCTTTATAACTGCGACTTCCACAACTGCTCCTCTTACAACCGGTTGCAAGTGGGAAATTCGCCAAACTGAGAAAGAAACATGGGTACTATTCTTTTGTGATTAGAGGTGTAGCGAGGAGGTAAAAACGTGTTGATGTATAAAGTCATGGATTGTCCCCTGACCTTGTGGATGGCGTAGAGGCAGCAGACATTCGAATTTAGACCCTGTAGTCTGTGACGATTAAAAGTCAAAGGAATTGAGTGGCGCTGTAGGTATGCCATGATTTCGTACTTGAACGTTGGTAGACCGTACAAATCAAAATACTCGGCGTATACAGAATCGGAAAAACAGAGAGCTACCTAAAACGATCCGGGCAAGTAATGCTTATCGTGGTTGATGAAATTATTGACGGTTTTATAAGTGTGGATGGTAAAAGATCTAGTGGATATACTCCTTGAAAATATTTTACATGTTTTGTTAAAACTTTAAAAATCTGAATGGAATTCATTATACTGTAACGTTTCTAGAATTATCAATTTCGATGTGTCCGGGAACTCATCGTACAAAATGCATGTTACAGGTTTAGGGAGTGGTGTTTTTAAAGAGTGCCTCAATACGCACATTACCCTGATGACGTAAGCTTATATGCTCCTCATCAGCCTCTCTGTCTGGTATCAGGTCAAAATCCAGAACGTAGAATCCCTTTGTGAACATATCCAGTGTAATCGTATGAGCACGATCATCATGATAAATACCAGTACTTGAAAATGTTTTCTAAGCTTTTGTAGCTCCCAAGGGTGAAGAGCAATCCATTGTAATTGGTTCCGAAGGATGTTGAACTCCAATTACTTACAACACAAGATTTGCCACATCATAATATTGAAAGTGAAAGGGATTTGTACTGGCAGAACCAACGAATTCTGCATTTTTAACTAAAACTGTTAGAATCTGGTCGGTACCGGGCCCAGGAATGCATTATTTATTGAGAACTGTTGAGTCCCAAAACTCGCCGCAAATGTTTTAAGCTGAGTATGTGTAACAGGGTAGTGTACTTTACTCATCATAGCCAAGGCACTAGCATGAACTAAGAGTAGAGGGGTTTAAATTCGACTTGAGTGATAAAAAGAATAAAGCCTAAAATTTTGATACTCACTTTTGCATCATCGGTAGGTGCCAATAAATAAAAAGCGTTTGGTGTACGAGTAAGTTTAATATTGTTATCGACACCATTAATCAATATTTTATCGGAAATGAAGAAGTCGGCACGCAGCCGTCCATACAGTTCAACAGTTTGACTATTACGAATGTAGTTTAAACGGGTAGTGTAACCGTTATTGTTTTTGAGTTCTTAACGAATCGAGATACCAGACGCTAGACACTAAATGTGTAACAGAAGCGTCAGAACCATAATTTAAAAGCTTTTCAAGGTAGGTCCTATAATGATAGTTTGTCTCGTGAACAGTAATAGCTTTGCCGTTCAGTGAAACAATTACAGAACTAAACATGGAACGTTAAAGTTACTAACACACCCTACTGTGCTTGTCTTTTCATTAGTGCTTACTTTTCACTAGTTTTAGGCGTGAGTAAACGTACAGAATTCAAATCAATGTAGTAATCACTTTGGCCGGATTAGTTGTGTAATGACCCAGTGGTAATCGAACCACCGTTGTCACCAATGTAACGACACTGTTAGTCGAACCACCGATGTCGTCTGAGTATTGACCCTGAGGGTGTCGGGTCGTGGCCTTGCCACTGATGTAATGGTCCGGGATGTCGCCGAACCACCGGTCCCTACCGGTAGTGCCTGAGTAGGAGTGCGTAAGCTACCCTGACACAAGCACTGGCTTTGGTCCTTATCAGGGACACGGAATAGGGTAGATAATGCTGCCACCAACCAAGAGAACGTGGTACGAATCGAACCTGGGGTGGTGAGAGGACAATAACCGATACGCAGATATACATTGGTAATATAGATGTATATTCTGAAGTGAAGTGACTAGTAAGAATGACAATATGAACAATGCGTAATATAACACGTAGGCTGTCACACCTCTACTGGTTACGCCGGGGGGAGAGGTATAGAATTGAACCGAAATTTAGTGGTGAGCGAACACCGTGGTACTGGCGATGGGCTCAGCCCGACTTACCCCTAATTAGAGCGAGTGCTGCATAGATCACGAACATCTGCACGATCTGCTGGGTAACTTCCGTGGTGAGTTGCTGGTATTCGAAACGTAGAATTTCACCCAAAGTAATGTCACGACGAGGCCTAGCTTGGCGGTCTAACGCCGGAAGAATGGTTCAGGCCGGAATGATTCTGGGCGGTTTTCCCGGAGCTTTTATAGGGATAAAAGCTGAGTCTTGCATATTTGTGTACATAACATAAAAGAAATACCGCCGCGAGGCAACCTTGGAAGGTGTGACAGATCGATAAACATGCGCTAAGTCAGCAAGTTACAAAAACGCTTACAAATATGCGAGGGTCAGAGTAGTGAGCACAGGGGCTGACGCAAGGCGCCCACGGTCACTACAGTTGAATTCCAACTTGGCTGGGTTATCGGCTGGCGCTAAAGATTTATATGTGACGGTGTGACTATTAGCGATAGATGTCTGTATGCTGCGTTTTAGAAAAATGTCAAGGCCTGATTTTAAACACTCCATTACTGCACCTCTGTGAAAATATCCTTTACCTTTCTACTTTTAAAGTGAATGAATTTTATAGACTTACGCTTTCTTTTTAAACTAAGGCCAGAAAGCGTTATCCTTTTAATCTTTTGTTCGAGGTTATCTTTTGCCTCACTAGATCTATTTTTAAAAATATTACCTAAAGGTTGTTCCTTTTCTTTATTAAGCATATCGATTACTATATTGAAATCTGTTTAAGGCCTCTTTTCCGACCGCCTTTACCCCTGAATACAACAGCGGTTTAACAAAACGAGTGTCCCCTGAAGAAAGACCCTACACCATTACCCTCCTGAACCCTAAAACGCGCCCTGTAAACTCGACTCACCTCAACGCCACCACCGCTTTGATTTACATAGTACCGAGTATATAGATCCATAGTAATAACCCTTATCCTGGTAACGTGGAGAATATCGTGAGCTCCTAATAACGTCAACAAATAGCAGTAGGTATTTAATTTGGCGTTTAAAGGATTAATATACTGAGTTTTACTACGCCGAGGACTTGTTTTTAAAGTGTACTGTTACAACGCAAGAAATATCAATCTCTTCAAGTAGCACATCTTAAGCATTCTTTGTAACTGAACGAATGGTAATGGACTCTATAAGCGATTGTTCTTCAGTTCTATACAGAGGGTAGTGAAATCTATGATATTCTATACTCGAAGAAAAGTGTAGAGTTGTTAAATGTTTAACGTAAGAATCACCAACCAAATTTGGTTTTATAATATCCGTATAAACATAAATTTGCTCTGGTGTGATAAAATCAGTGTTATCCTTTATTGATACGGTTATTCTAGAAGTACGGCAATTAGTAGTGTTCATAATTAATGGGGTTCATAATTTTTTCTGCTAAATCTTCAAGTCCATTATATACACGGGCAGGCAAGTGAGATACTACATTATCGCCGATTCTAATGAAATTCTCCCTGTAGCACGAATCAAATAATTGTTTACTTGGTTCTTCATGTTTATTTATGCACTCATTAGATATGAGCATAAGGGTTTCCTTTTTAGGCGGTTCCAACAAATGAGGAATATTTGTGAGATCAAACATTGATTCATACTCTTTTAAGGAAAAATGACCTCGTGCGAATCTAAACGAATTGTATTGTGCCAGAAACGTTTCTTTTAGCATTTAGAATACGATATTTCTACCAAATGACTTCCCGTGTATCGGACTGTAACTCGAGCGGCGTGGATAATTTGATTTTAAAATTAGCTATTTTATTGGCCGGGTAATAGTTACCGGACTGTCTGATAGTAATGAAACGTGAAAATTATTCATTATAATTTCTTAATATCAGATGCGTTTACCCAAATGTCAAAGGTCTCGTCTTATCTTTTCCACTTGACGAGATGTGTAATACCGTTCTTATTAAGCATGCGCACTGTTTTATCCATTTGAAACTCGGTTTGTGGTGATACAGTGACTTTATCAAGACCGTAATTGTAAAGCTGCCCTTCAATAGGACAATCCTGCGAGTCCGAGAGTTTATAAACTGGTTGCGGCACTTTTAAACTCGAAATATTTCTGTTGAAAATGTTTGTTCGCATCCTTTGGCAAATTTCACGTTTTGCTTAGTTATCCCTACAAGAACTCTAACTTTAAACTTGACACTAGCATGAGGAATTTTGGTCCGCAGGCTATTTACATTTCGACAAACAGAGCAAATATTTGAAGCGTTTACTTTGCTCGGGGCATACATATTGTGGAATGAACAGAGTTGTAACTTGCGTAAATTTCGTTTGTTATGCTCAAGAAGCGGTACGTGTTATTCATATTGAAATATTTATACATTTTTGTCTTCAGAGTACGATTAAATCACTCAGTAACAGTCCCCTTTACATCAGGGTTGTGAGTCGCATGAAAATCTACTCCTTGACTTTTTCAAGTACTTTTGGACAGTTTCATTGAGAAATTAAGTCCCGTTATCTGATTGTATAGTAATTGGTTTTCCATTTTGAAATAAAGTTGTTAAAGCCGCTGCGATTTACCTGCCAGTCTTGTCCTATAGAGGTACGCTCCAGGCATAACGCAAAAATATGTCAATGAGTTTTAAGAGGTATTTGTACTTATCATTTAACTTGATAGGGAACTGAAGTCTGCAAGATCCATCTCCCATATATCAGCAATATTTGTTTCAGTGAATGTATTTCGAGGAAACCTTTTACGTGCAGGTTTATGCAGAGTGTACGTGTGCTGACCAGACAGCAATTGTTCAACATTTCTTTTATTACTTTTATCCGCCCTTACTAACTTTGCTACTGAACTAAATCTCGCTGTATGTTTAGAATCAATACAATTTTTAAATAGAGACATTATGACACAGATTCCCAAGGATCTTCCTTTTTGTCAGTAAAGTGTCGCGTAATAAAATGCGTATACTTGAGCCCTTTGTTTGCTTTAATCATACCTGTGGGACTACAGTTAAATCTATGCGCATTCGACTGTAAGATAATTTGTTTATATGCCTGCCTGTCTTGAAAAGTGGCCACATTTTTATCAAGTCTAGAATGTGTTAACGATTCCCACAGGCCTTGTGTTGCCTTGTACTTTCCACCATCTACAAACACGTTTTTATCGTTACATTTATAACTCAAAATCTCGATTTCAAAAGAAACGTCAATATCATCTTGGTACACACCAAAATTAGGATCGTGTGATAATTTATGTCTCAACACATTATTAATGTACTTTGAATGCACTGGCTGAGAATTAGTTTCTAAATCAGACTCTAACTTTTCTGTTTTAATTAAAGGTCCACTTTTAGGTCTAGCTTCTGTTGTAGGAATGGGTCAAGATCTTCAGTTTTTAAGTACGTGTCTTGATGCATGCGAACACGAGTCCATTTATTATGTTGATGTTCATTTTTCAATATCTTTTTAACTGGTGGCGGTGACGGTGATTGACAACGCTTTTCCCACAGTTCAAGGGGAACTAAAATCGTATGTTGTAATGCCGTTTTTAATTATTACCACTAATTAGTGTTCCTATAACACCCGACAAATTACTGGTGAGTAGAAGAACTATAAACCCGCCCTTCTGAAATGAAAGTTACCGTTTACTCTTAAAACTTATTCTTGGGTTTACCAACGCACATAAACGATTTTTATATTTACTTAATCTACTCTTGTACTAGTTAGTTATTTTATGATTCCCGTTTAATGTCTTTATAGCATACTCGACAATGGCTTTAATTAGATCGTCTTTTGTGGATGTGAGTAACGCACATCTGACCTGGGGTTTAGTGTCTTTAAGTACGTAGAGAATTGTAACTGTGACTTCAACCGGTTGGTTACCCTGAACAGCCGCAAAAACTTTTGTATCTATCCCAGGAAATATTTTTGTTCTAAATCTCAGTAGACTGTTAATTGATTTGTAAGGTCTAAAACAGACAAGAATGTGGATCTTTACAAACGTCTAGGTGTATCTTATGAAACTAGAAATGTTTTCGGGTTATACCTGCCGGGTCAAGATCACAATCTGAGTCTTGTCTCTGGGGTTTTTGAACACAACTATTTACTAGCTGTTCAATGAAATATCACGTGACGATGGACCTTGGTAAAACAGGTTCTGTGTAATTAGAACTAGACTGATGTTACGATGATGCGATCCTTAGGTTAATAATTGTCTAACTTTTGTGGAATAGGGAGAGTATTAAATCATCCAACATTATATGCGAAGGTACATTTTCAGGGTTTTCAAATTCCGGTACGCCTTTAAAAAATGTCATGTTTTTTAGATGACGCGGGGCGTTATTTTCATTGTGACACCACACAATAGTTGTAAACACAACGTCACAAAGCTGCTTCCTGCACTCTAACAGTCTAATTACAAATCTTGATTTATCGCAACTACCAGGAACTGCAAAAATGAGAGTAAATGGATGTTGCAGCTTCGACGTTATAGTATAAAATGAATTGTAATGTATATTGGCACGTCTATTTATAAATAAATAAATGTATTAATGATATCTATATGATGAGTTAAATTTCTCCATAAGCCGACGCTTCTTAAAGACAACCTTGTACTCCTTGGTCTCGGGCTCTGACACCACTATGCCAACATGTTTTCTTTTGATCTTGGGATTGTGAACATGCACACTTGGCGTGTCTTCCAGAATTATGTTTTTCAAAGCAGTAACGTTTACAGGTTTTAAGTTTTCATAATTCAAAATTATACTTTTACACTTCGTTGTACATTTACCGGTCGAGGGGCAAATGACCGAAAAGGCATATTTTTTCTGGCCGCCCGAAACAAAATAATATATGAAGGAGCCATAGCCAAAGTCCTCCAACTCATTTGTGAGGTCGTCCAGATAGTCCCCTGTTGTCACATTTGAGGTTTCATCTACCTTCAGAACGTAATCACAGATTCTGTCACAGTAAAGCACAGACTGTCCCAACCTACTCACATCCTCGTATAGTTTGAGCCGAGCTTGCGTTGTTACGTAGGCAGCAACTCCCACATTAACATTCTTCTCTGCGGCTATATTGTCCTCGGAGTACTTCCAAGACACCCATGCTACCTCTTCGTTTGGGAATATGAGGTTTGTAACCTAAGTACCCGTACTAGTTAGAAGCTCATAAAACTTTCTCTGGGCTTACATTTGTATTCTGGTTCTTTTTTTGGTTCTGTGCCCATTTGCCCCACATTGCAATTAATTTTAATTTTGCCAAAGTACGTTGCCCAGCATTTTTGGAAAGTGACGCCTTCTCTAAAGCAATTACCTCTGCGCGCCGGTAGTCCTCAATGTATCTGTCCTGTCTTCTTTAGTCTGAACCCAGGATGGGCAGCCAGATGATTCTTGTTTCAATTTCAGAAACATGTACTTTTCGAAAAGATATCCAGAATTGGTGTCTGTCAAAGCACGTTACCTCATACTCCCAAAGTTCAAACACGTCCACGAAGCTATAACCCATATATACGGCCTTGCGGAACTTATCCACTATCCATGTTCCAACTATACGCCGTCCTTCATAAGACTGTGTACAGTCGTCCTTGTTCAGAATGTCCTCACATGCTGAACACAAGGGAAACATTAGATTGGAATTGCTTTTATACAGAAGAATTAGTGATACAGTTTCCTAGGAGGTAGAACCTTACATTTGATAATACCCTCCCTATCCAAGCAGTCAAGGGGGCAGTCTGCAACCACGTACACTTTCGGGTGGCGTACAAGAAATTTACCATATTTACATATGTAGGGGTACAGACTGATGACATCCACATAGTGGAACATTTAACCTTCTTGACTCTGTAATATGTTTTAGTAACCTCGGTTCTATTCCTGTACAAGGCAACACGAATGTTAATAGGAACTTTCTTCACATATGGGTGCCAACAAAGTTCATTTTGAAGGCCAGGAGTGTCACGCAACAGTTTTCTAAACTCGCACCCCCAGATCGAAAGAGCATTGTAACCAGCGTCTTTGATTTTTGCAACCTCGTCTTTGTCTCCCCATACCTGTTCTGCAATGGCTCATCAGTGCTGCCAAAGGGGTTTACATTGATTGGGTATGCAAAGACACCCATGCCAAAAACAACGCAAATATTCACAGACCTATTTTATCTCTTAACAGTAACCATCAACGTTCACGTTTAGTACCCCTACGAAATGATCTTCCCTCCCATTAGCGGTATGAATAATCTTGCGAGTCCGCCCAATATACGCCCACCATTGAAGACCCTCAGTAGACTGGCGATCCCCCATACGGTAACCCGTTATCGGGATAATACCTATAGTGTCTGATTTAAGGAACATGGTTTGCAACACCTTATTGCAAATGGAGGATATTGTTATTGCTTCCCGAAATGGGTGTCCATCTTCACCAATTTCAAAAATAATATTTCGAAACGCGCAGCATGCCTGCCTCAATATATTGACGTCGTGCATGCAGTAGGCTACCAGTTCATCCTTATTACAAAACATCTTACCTTTTTGCTTCTCGTGCCACTGCATAAATTTGGCGCGCTGATCACCGGATATAATGTCCGCCTCGTAGTATCGGGGTTCGGGATAAGGACCCACATAATTCAGATTTCTGTCCGTTTTAAAGAAGTGAGCTTAGAACCCTTTTTTGCATTGAGGTCGAATAATTTAGGCATTATTTTTAGACACATAGGCAAATAATTCAACGAATCCAGAAAATGAAGATTTTCCAGAACCATACTAAGAATTTTGCTACCGTCCAGTATCAACTCTGTTTCCCATCTTAGTTGCAAAACCTTCTAAGATGAAACAGTGCGCCGTGTCCACGAGAGCTGTGAGAAATGACATAAACTTTATCAGCGAATGGTCTAGACAGCTGGAAATACTCGATAAAATTGCGTACGGGTTTTTGCCAGAACTAGTGAACACGCTTACCGCACTGTTCACAATCGACGTTAACATCTTCCACGGCTTCACATTTAACAACACATCTGCTGAGCACATAAGAGGTTTGGAACATGCTCAATAGACCCGTCACGCTCTTCAAGGGCTTTTGTGCACTCCGTATTAAAGAAAATATAAAAATATTTGTTTAATAGCTTGCTAGGTTCGGGTGCAGCCACGTAGCATGAATGAACTGAAGGATGTTTCTTATTACAATAGGTGCAAAGTTTCTTAAAGGATTCATGTTTCGAATATGAAGTTACTAAATAAGAACAATTCCGTCATACTTGTCTCCACTGACAGACTAGCTTGCCTTTTACTTTAAGAATTAGATGATTCTGAAAACACTTTTCGCTGAGAAAATACATGTTACATGTACCACAATACTTAGATTGATCTTTAGTAAAAGGTGGCGTAGCAGTACACAAGGAGCAGGCTTTATCACACTTGTGTGTTTAGTCTTACAGAGGGTCGCAGCAGTTACATATGTACCTTTTGCACTATTGCACCCTTCAAAATGGTGATTACATTATAGTGTCCACAGTCCTGGTCATACAGGAGGTAGAGTTTCTTAGCCGAAAGGGAATTTCAACTAAACACGTCCCTATATGTGTACAAATTATCAAATACAATAGTTATGAAATCTGTATGGTACTCCTGAAACCGGTGAAGTTCTTCAAGACCCCGCCATTAGATAAATCCAAACCGGAAGCCTTCAAGAGTTATTCATCTTTTTTATACCATATTCATTCCTATATAATTTGTACTTTGGGTCACCACTTACCGGAGCCATAGCGGTTATTAGTGCACGAGCCAAACATAGAAAGGCTTCCTTCACAACGACAGTATTTCTCTTTATAAGACTCAAAACATCCAAAGACCGTCCTTTTGTCTTTTCTCGGCCGTTACCAGCACACATCCTAACGTTTTCTAAATGCACTTCCAGACGATCGGTCAGAGGAAACCTAACATTACTCTGTACGAGCTTTCCAAGTACAGACCATACCATTTCAGGTTCCAACTTGTCACGGCGGCCCAAACTGATGCCTATTATCTCGTCCTCCACATTCCAATATTGCGGATTCACAGACCCACCAACATGCAGTAATGCATTCCTTAAGATAAGTTGTGGGGTCTTGCTTTCACCCAGGGAATTAAACTTAATTAGCAAACTACACCCGGTCGTGTTAAATTTTGAAAAAGATTTTGACGTCTCATCCAAAATCATAAAGGGTAGCTGTCTTTTTGTTCCGATTCCAGACTGTTTTTACTAGAAAAAGGTGCTATTTCATCCTCATCTCTATTTAGAGCGACAGGAATAGCCCTCTGTCTATTAAGAAACATTTTCTTCGCCAATTTATATTTTGATTATATTCGGTACTTCTTAATTGAACAGAACAATGCAAGTTGCTGCAGGATGCAGGTTGCAACAGTTGTAGTTAGTACAGTTGTAGCTGCTGGTTGCTGTAGGCCTAACTATTGCTGGAACAAGTACCACTGATTATGGAGCTCTGAACTTCGCAAAGGCACGATGCAAAATATCCGGGTAAGTTACGATGACCGATACATGTAGTACTACCCTCCAGAAATGTTTCGACCTGTTTGTCTTCTTAATAGAATTTAAAACCTGTCACTTGATTGTTATCTTGATTAGCTTTTAATGGTCGTTAAAAGCAGCTAATGTATTTTGGCCTGGCCGGAAACAGACTTTTCCGTTTAAGCTAATGAGTTTAGCCTGTGGTCAACAAATCATACCCATTAACTTAATGTTTGGCCTGGAGGTAAACAGACTTCTAAATATGTTTGTGATGATATCTGTCTAAAAGAAACTTTAATGGACTTACCCTGCAGGGATGTACACAAACTATTCCCATTACGCTAATGAGTTTAGCCTGGAGGTAAATAAAGTGCAGGTTACAGCTCGATACTCGTCTAAGGGAAAGACACCTCATTCACTTAGTTACTAGCCAGCTCTCCAACCATGTGCACGAAGTTTAGTTCAGTCAGAGAACTTGTATATTTGCCACCGTTACAACCACCACCACAAAATAGTATAAAACTACATCCTTTGAACTTACAACGCGAGGTTGAATGTCGTCAAACATTGAAATTCTGGCTTGTGCTCTTCATGGATGTGAATCGACTGGCAACTACATTGGGCAATTGTGTGATATGCTGTGTAAAGTAAACACCGCAGCAACGTCATTTGTGTAAGTGTACAGGCAAAATAAATTTGAATTGTGTGTATTTGTAAAATGTAAAATTGTATTTATTTTCCCTTATTACCTGGAATCGATTCCTTAAAAAGGATATTGTTAAAGCAGCAGGATTCGAAACTAGAATCCTTCAATTATAAGCCTGAAATCTTACTCCTACAGCCAAATCTTACTAGTGTCGTATAAAGTATAAAGTGGTAGCCGTATTATAACATAGTGGACTTAATAAAATAGCAAATGTTTAAATATCGCGCGTGTCCTCCATATTGTAAAATGGCCGCACTATTCAAATAACAAGTGTTGAAATTAGGTTAGTGTTAATTTAAATGGCGCGCATGTCCGCCATATTGTAAAATGGCCGCTTTTTCAAATAGTAATTGTCTAAGTTAGGTAAACATTAATTTAAAATTGGAGCACGTGTCCGCCATATTGCCTCAAATTCAAAACGGCGCATTTGTTTACATTGTGACCATAACAAGGTCAGTGTTAGGTTTCAAAATAATAACAAGTTAAAGTTAGGTTTAAAGTTACCGCTGTAGTCGCCATATTGTTTGAAATTCAAAATGGCAATGCACCAAGCCGTCTGCAGAGTTTGTTTACATCACGTCACAATTGCAAAGTCAATGTTAAGTTTCAAAATAATAACAAGTTATGGTTAGGTTTAAAATTACCGCGCCAACCACCATGTTGTTTCAATTTCAAAACGTCGCACTCACCAGGCCGTCTGAGGGTTATGTTTATATCATGTGACAATAACATGGTCAATGTTAGGTTTCAAAATAATAACAAGTTAAAGTTAGGTTTAACCCGGCGCCAAGCTGTCTGGGACTTTGTTTATATCACGCGACCGCCTGAGGGAGGGAGGGAGGTTTAGGTATGTTTAGGTGTGACGTCACAGAGGTCATTGACCTCGTCCAAGTGAAACTCTTACTACTTGTACATATATTTAATCCTATGAATGTTAATATGGACGCTACGTTTTCTGCCAAACGTCGATATCTATACACATAACCACATAGTTTACAAGCCAAAATTGCAAAGCAGTGTTATAATGGCACTGGTTCTTAAATTAATACTTTGCTAACCCGTTTACACCTCTTTAAAACGCATACTGGCTACGAATGTTAATCAGCCTCTTCCTTCTCCTTTCTTGCAAGAGAATGAACTCCTCGCTGATAAAACAAGAAAATATAATTAATTACACTAAAGCTTAAAGACTAAGTTGGTTTCGTCATAGCAAGGGATGCTAGATACCAGAACAGTTAAGAAGATATTTAATTGGAAACCTGTAACCAATAGATCACAAGGAAGACCCAAGTACGGATGGGAGGATAACATGGAACAGGATATTTGCCAATTGAAGATAAAAAAATTGGATAGCCTGCATCCAGGATCGAGGGAAATGGAAAGAGGTCGTTGAGAAGGCCAAAACATTCAATCAAAGGACGTTCAGCTCCTGGAAGCAGAAGAAGAAGAATGAACTCCTCAACTGTAGAATAAGTGTGAATGTTTAGGTACTCAAATGTCGTTATTATACATTTGTACCTTAAGTATGAATTTATTTGAAGTAACTTTGTAATATTTGGAGAAAGTAACGAATTTTAGAGTAAGAAGTGACCTCCCTGCAGATAGACTTCCAAACAATAGATTCACCAACCTTATTTAGAATAGAAAGCCATTACTGGCAACGAAAAATTCCATTCTCGTGTTAATTATTCCAGCTGCAGCTGACAGGGAAATATGAATAATAAGTTCTGGAATTTCTTCTGCCGAAAACAGTTACAAAAATGCGTCTACCGGGTTCATCATGTCTGTGTTTATTTGTCTACCTGTTCTCCAGTAACAAAGAAATCGCACAACACATTTTTACATTTATTGGGTAGGAATCGTACTAAAATGTGTAAACACATAGCAGTTCAAGTTAGAATGAAGCAGACTAGTTAACCGAAAGCGCACGGCACTTAGAATACTTCATTTTTGGATTCTCTCGGTCTTTTATTCAAAAAATATCACAGTGTTATGGAAACTTAACTTGTTTCATTCTTCAAGTGAAAGAGTTGGGAGACATCTACTGAGTTTGATATGATAGAGACGGCTAGTCTCAGTCACAGATATCTTACCACAAGCATTTATGTGGATATTCAGCGAGTAACTTGTTAAATGCTTGTATAGGAAAAAAATGTTTCGACAGATAAGTTTAGAGGAAAATAAAGCAAATATTTTATGCCCGATCTTTATATTACGTAAGTGTTACGGATTTTGTGATTGTAAAAGCGAAGTAGTTGAAAGCGCTAGATATTTCACCTTATGCACACCTATCCTGACTTGTTCATGACTCGTCTATTCTAGCTTCTCAGTTCAGTGCTCTATGTTACTTCAGGTCTCCACCTGCAGAAATCGGAACAACTAGAAATACAGAAGCCAGTAAGCACGATTTTCACAAACTGATTGGACTTATTTTCCAAGTATCAGTCTGGTTGAGGTGTGGTCCCGCTCTCTGCTAATTCATTTCTGGAAGTCACATGAAAGAGAGGCCGCAGCCAGCCTAATTAATTACTTGCTGTAACGTTTGAGGAAGGGCGCTTTAAAATTTTCCATCATCCGTGGGCAGTAATAATAAAATGAACATTCCTGAGATGAGGCAGGCTGACAAATATCAGCCCTCTGAACCCTGTCTCATTTCTTTACGGATTCGAATAGCATTCAAGTTTCGTATAGTATTAAAGATTCGCACAGGAAAACGGGATTTGTTTGCAGTGGACTCGCAAAAAATGTGTAGGGAAAATTGTTTGTGCAGGGATTCTAGAGAGAAATCTGTTTACACTAGGAAAACTGAGGTAAGTATACAAGGTGTCCCAGGAGGAATGTGCCAGAATTCGGGAGGGTGTTCCTTATGTTAAAGTATATCGATATAACCCAAAACACCTACATCCAAAGTTGAACGGTTACGGAGATAATGGCCAGAGAAAAATGTGGTCTTCTGGCGGGTCCACGCACTGTACCTGTCAGGTGACAAGTCTTATCGATGTTTATCCTTGAGTGTGGTGTCCTATGACAGGAAGTCCGCTCACACTAGCTTATAATAAGCTTATACCAGAATGCGCAGTCAGCCATATTACGTCAGTGCTTGCATTCATGTGTCATATATAGTGCTTGGAACCCTAAGGACAACTATGACACGCGTGCGAGTTTTTTTGTAGTTAAATTTAATGGCTTTATGTCACTCACAAGTTAGTTTCATGTTAAGTACAGATATTAACATTACAGAAACCACATATTCCTGCTAGTTTTAATATATATTTGGTAATCAACAAGTGTGTAACAGCTGTCAAAGTTTCAGACTTCTCTGGCCATTATCTCCGTAACCGTTCAACTTTGGACATA
>Ga0268261_10001101_pt1 | contig 18191 bp, 10 predicted proteins | sample TergutNc150P1_FD_190353 | JGI IMG/M metagenome (GOLD analysis project Ga0268261, IMG submission 190353) | Nasutitermes corniger P1 segment gut microbial community from laboratory colony in Florida, USA - Nc150 P1 (SPAdes) (version 2) | ecosystem: Host-associated > Arthropoda: Insects >...
CCCCCCCCGAAAAGTGTTTACCTTTACCTGCGCGTTCGGATGTTGTATATCAACGAATGATTTCAAGTTTAGCCCCCACGGCAGTCTGAATCGGTTTCTACTGCAGATTGAGGTTAAAGATGGGAGTAAAATTAAAATAAAATGTACGAGACTTGACAGACAAATTCAGTCATAACAATTTCATATATTACACAGAAAAGTTTACCTTTGATTCCCATGACCGTACGAAAAGCAGTAAACAGGCAGGTATCCGTCAGGAGACATATCCCGAACAGCAGCAATTTTATATTGCTGCGGAACATTGCGCCCATTTTTACAGCCTTTGTTATCACAAATAAAATAACTGAAGTTCATACAGTCACATCTTTGTTTACGACGTTGGTATTTCATAGATATCGATCTTGAATATGCCCCCATACACTACCACTTCATACTTCCCGAAGCACAATGCCAGTAGCACGGTAATCCGTGGTTGCTTGCCTGTGACGCATTGTTTCAAAGAACTACATGGAGCGTGAATTAGAATGGAGTTGCGCGCAGTGTGGTTAACGTCAGCCATCAATCGAACATGGTACGAAACCTAAGATTCGTGGTCCAGTTGCAGATATACGACGAGACGCCGTTGTATTTAACGTAAAAACAGAAACTTTCGTTGAGAGATTGGAGACTGTATCTCGTCCACGGGAACACTTTAATTACTGAACTTCGTTGTAAAGAACTAAGAAACACTTCAAACACCGAGTTGTACACTGTACTAATGCAAGGAATAAGTGCCACATTTAATGTTTTCTTAAAAAAAAGTACTACTGTGCTGCCATCAGAATCTCTTACCTGTAACGGAAATCGAACCCGTTTTTATCGGTCATCAATCCCATAGCCAAGTCACTATACCAACTGAGCTATCCTGGCTTCTACAGTAATTAATGACAACAAAAGTACATAGAGCATATTAAAACACCGCTGTCGCTTCTGGAATGTCCCTGATCGGCAGGTGTCGTAGGATGCCCAGGTTTACTCAGGATTTCTATGTGGTAAAGCTGTAATGCTCAGGGACACAATAGAAGGGACACGTGAACAGAAACTTGCCATTATAAGTGTGGCTCATAAGGTGTACTGAAGGCTGAAACTGTAACAAAGAAAAGTTTTACTCAGGATTTCTATATGGTAAAGCTGTAATGCTCAGGGACACAATAGAAGGGACACGTGAACAGAAACTTGCCATTATAAGTGTGGCTCATAAGGTGTACTGAAGGCTGAAACTGTAACAAAGAAAAGTTACATCAGCAGATTCAGAAAGTTAATATACACCAAAACATGGCAGGAGAAGGGAAAATATATCTTTGTGTTCATTTCTCTTAAGTATGCCAGGTATGGCAGTGATTTAGATCACAGTGGCAGCAAACCAGTTACAGGACAGTCAGATGTAATCAGCAGTGGTTTGTCACTGTTGTGTGGCAGTCACCATTTCCAGTGATCACTACATCACCTCAGCACCCGAAAGTACGGTCACTGCAGTCTTTGATATGAAAGAAATGGTAGTGATGAATTTCAGTGTAGTAAGCATAAATGAGAGTAAACTTCTCACTTGGTGATTACTGTATGCAAAGTGCTTGTAGGAGTTCTGCAAGAGATTCAGGTCTTCTGGCATATTATATTTTGTTGGTTGGTGAATAGTTCCTGTTGTTTTGAAGGACTGTAGCACTTTGGGCTTGTCACAAGAACCACAGTGGTGAGATAATGGGATAGTTATGATGTGCACTGGGGGTAGACTGTGTAGTCTGCTGGTTGTAGACAGTGAGTAATTAAATATAGTCCTGTAAGTTATTCCTTACTGGTGTGAGGGTTGGTAGTGCATGTGAAATGTGATAAGGTGGTAGACTACAAATCAGACATTTGCTAGTGGGATAATTCACATGTATGTATTTTGGGTAAACATGTGTGATTCTCAGCAAATTGTGGGTGCAGTACAAGTCAGGTGATTGTACATTAGCTGAGGAGAAATCAAACAGCACCAAAGAACTTGGTAGTAAAATGACAAATTCATTTTGCAGTCTTGTGGGTATTTTTTATTGTACAATAAAGTTTACATAAAATGTATGAATGAATGGCTTACTGGACACATTCGTATTGTAAGCAGGTATAAATTTTTATGTAAAAATGAATACATAAAGTAAGTATACAGGCTGGCATGAGAGTCACTTTGACTCTACAGACAACCATTGACACATTGTTTAAGCCTTTCTAGAATGCTTACTGTCTGAAAAGCTACATATTGTCATCAGTTTCATTGACAGTGTCAATGTTGAAAGCATTTCTGCTGTTTATTGTGAGTGCCAAGTGATTTTTGTGCCAATCTGTATGTGATAGTGTCATAGTAGAATAGAAAGTTAGCCTATAATGTGATTACTTAAAGAATTGTTCACAGTTTCATTCTTACTGTCATTTCGTAACCTTTGAACTTTTATGCACCCACAGAGGGTATTTCTTATCGCCGGTTTGAGCACTGCAGAGGAAGCACCATCATCATTGCTGTGCAGAATGATGTCATGTGCTGTAAGGTGAGCCACCTGGCTATAAAAAATACTCTCTATAAGAGTGAAGTGCATAATTCTGAAGTGTGTGTGTGTGTGTGTGTGTTCATGTTGCTGAAGCTGCAGGAATAAAAAGTTGTGTAAATGTGTCATTGTGTGTATGCTGTGTGTTGTAAAGGAAGTGGAACAAAGTTTGGAAACATTACTTCGTTTGACTTAGGCTTCAGAAGGTTAAGCGGACCCATTGTGATTAATATAAATGTTTTATCATACAAAATATGAGTCATTTATTTATAAATTCAAGTCATATTATTTGGATGAAATATTACACAGGAGTTATTGAAGTACTGCATGCTTGCCTGCCTCCCTGCCTGCCTGTAGCACAGGCCTACATATACTAGTACATATCACAGGTCAAGGCTTTTTCCTTTCTTATCTCATTGCATTTCTGAATACAAGAGGTTACACTTGCAGTTAACAAAATATTTTCTGAGACTGGTTGTGCCGTGTTGTGCTTGCATCCTGTTGTAGCTTTTGTTGATAGCTGTGAAAGGCACCACACACATAGTTATTTCTTGCAAACTTGTAAGTTTTGTCAGGCTGTACATATGGGTCCTCCTTGCTGCCTTGTTGTCCTTTAAGACCCCAAGTATCAGTGATGTCGTCAAGGAGAGGGCACCCCCTGTTCACAGGGGCAGTCTGTGTAGGAGGCCATATAGAGTACTGCACTAACAGGATTGCCAAATTGAAAAGAAAATGTTTAATTGAAAAGAGGAGACTATTTTAATTCCATATCATTGTTTTAACTATGGCTTCTGTTCCTCTTGAATTGGGCAGTGTACTGATTCACTGACAGGCAGAATCCTCAATTGAGAATGAGTCTCATATGTTGGCTGCTTGTGAGACTAAGTTAAGTTTGTAATGTAGCATTGTCATTGTGACCAGTATGACTTAGGAAAGTGTAGTCCTTAAATTGTTAAACTTCACTGTTTGATATTGTTTTATTTGATGGGTGTGTTCATGTTAATTGGGCTGTAGATTGCATGTTGGGAGTACTTAGCCTCTTTGGTGACATGAAAAATCAATATATCGGTGAATGCTCAGGACCTCAGGTGAAGTCATTGGTACTCCTTCTGGTATCAAATTTAAAATTTTAATACGTAAAATTATTCTACTTGTAAAACAAGTGTAAATTTGGTTTTATATAGAATTATTTCCTGAGACAAGGATCTAAATATCCCACATGAAACTCATATTGCTCTCATTTGTCTTGTATGACAACTTACCTTCTATTTAGAAAAGTATGTGTTCTGTAAATATTCAGTGCACAGTTCACAGTAGCAATAACTACTGAAAACAGAATTGTGTCTGAGATACAGTAATATTATGTGAAGAATTGCATTTAAACAAATTTTAGGCATGTTTGCGAAGTTTCAAAATGAATATTGCATTTATCATATCTGTCTATCTGTCTGTTGGATGTCTGTCTGTTCTCAGTATGGAATAACTCAGCTCCTGCTTGATGGATTTCTGTGAATGTTCACGCAATTGGGATTGTTACTAAAATCTGTTGAGAAAGTATGAGTTTTACACAGGACCAAAATAACAGACACTTAACATGAAGCACTACTTACATTTATGGCCATTTTGTTAGTAACATTATGGCCGCCCTTGTTACAAAAGTTACCAGTGTTGCTGTGGATGTTACAGGTCAGTTGGTGCCATGGTTATCTTGGTTATAAAAGTTACCATTGTACCTTTGCTACCATGTTCACTGGAGTTACCAGTGTTTATTTTTTGCTGTGGTTACATGAATGCACCTGAAATGTTTTGCTATGCAGATGTGTCCTATATTGTTGGACATTAGAAAGAAATGGAGAAAAATAGTGGCTGTAATCTGTAGGTCTGTCCTTTCTTCTCTGTGGTTGTTACAGCTGCCCTTCTATCCTTCATTGCTCTTTGCATGAGATGCTAATGCCACTTTCACACTCGTTTCTACTGCAGTGCTTGGCCACATTTGCACACACGGTCTGTGATTCCCAAGCTGTTCTGGTCTGTGTTTGTGAGAGCTCTTCTTCCTCTGCCAGCATGCGTTCAGATTCTTCATCCACTCCTGCTGCCCATTTCTTAGGACAGTTAAACCCCCACGGTCGATTTTTGACGAGGGCACGAAGGGCTTTCTTTCGGAAAACTACCAATATCAAGAAAATGATTAGTCCTTGTAGACAGTTCAGGATGTCCATAACTAACCTGAAAGTGTGAAAGAAACAGTATGATGCTTTGTACTCTGCTTTAAACTAGAGATGGTAGTATGAAGTTTTTACTGAGGAGGAGGAGTTTAAAATAGCTATTGAACAAACAGAAGTGTATTTCCCCTTCTGAAGAGGAAGGTATATGTTTGTGAGGTCAAAATTCTGTGTACACTGTCCATTTTAACAATTGCCAGGTGATGAATTTTTGTAAAGCTTGGTATGAATAATGGAGACAAAGTAGAATGCAATAAGGGTTGGCACTGCAGTGACCTGTATACTTTGGCCACAATTGACCTTTTGTGCAGCCCTCTTTACTGTACTTTTTAATTTCCTGCTGCAAGTAATAACATGGCAGACACATCAACTTGTGAGGAAGAGTGACAGTAGCTATATATACTTTAGGTCCTCCAATTATGTGTGGTAGTAGATCTTTTAAAAGTGTGCAGCTTTATTACAGTAATATGTTGTGGAACATAAAATAACAGCCTGGTGGCTGTGTGGACATTTTCTTTAGTTTTTGGTTTGATGGCAATAACGTATGAAGAACTGGGGCTGAGAATGTGAAATTTGGTATGAAAATACATTATAAATATAACTGTACATTGTGTATGAAATAAGTTCATAAGTCAACACTTAACATGGTAATTGTGTAAGTTTTTGGGAAGGACTATACGAGTCTTAAAAATTAATATTATGCATGTTTTATGCAGTTGTGTTAAACACATAGTTTATTTCCAGTTACTGCACAAAGCTTGGTTTTTGTGTTCCTACACGTTTCAGCTACCAACAGTAACATCGTCAGAGAACTACAATATTGTAAAGATATAAGCAGCATATTATTTTAACTTTTCAGTAAATGGTAAAAGTATATACATTAGTATCATATAACAGTTGATAGATATACAGTGTTACTAAAAAATTGTTTAAATTAAAATATAAGTGGCGTATTAAAATGTAAAAATGCTGTCTCCAACATTGTGTGGTATTGCATATCTCCTCTTTGTAGTCGAGCAGAGATGCAGGGTTTTGATACATAACGTTTACAGCATTAGTAATATTGAAACTGGGGTAAAAAGTTTGTCCTGATTTAAATTTCTGCTACTTATTTGTTTTAACAATAGGTGCCTTTCATCTGTAGCATTTATGGAAAAGGAGTTGTTGGTATGGCATATTGTTACTTGGCCAGAAATGCCTACAAACATGCGTATACACTTACATTGGAGGGCAGATGATTAGATGAATAGTTAGAGATTTGTTGTGTTGACAAGTGTGTTAGGATTTATCACACTACATTTTCAAATGGGATGTACCCATTGCTAAGAATTGAGTATTACTGCATTACTACAGTCTGAGGTGATGTTAGTGTAATGCATACATACCAGAAACCAGTAGATTCATCCACAATGACAGAGATTAATTCAAATATCCATGGAATGCCCATAACAAGAAACAGCTTGAGGTATAGGAGACATCTGCGGGAGAAGGAAAATATTTAGCAAATTTTAGCATGTGTAACTGATGTGTAGACTTTGGCTCATCTTTCCAGCCCTTGTGCAGCCAGTATTTAAATACTGGGTAACTGGGCCCAGAACTTGTCTGGGCCATTCCTTACTGACTTCATATGTGCTCTGATGGTGCACCTTTTACATTGCACCCTTAATTATAGTCTTCTTTGTGTATAATGTGCATTTTCTACAGTACTGACTTCTTAGACGGTTTCCACCATCTCACAGCATATGCCTGGGTTCAGTTCCAGGCCTATTTGTGTGGGATTTGTGGTGGACAGAGTGGCACTGGGTCAAGCTTTCCTGTGAGTACGCTGCTTTTTCCCTTTGTACATGATGCCACCAATGCTCCATGCGGATTTATTCATCTGTCACTGATGCTGTCTCTTGGGGTCCGTGACTGATGCACTTAAGAACAGAGTAAAGGCATAATGCTGTGAGGGAAGTACTTCCCCTACAATGTTAGTGAAAAGAGGTCTACACAACAACTGTCCACCTCTTGTTTACACGTACCTTATGAAACATGTGCAGAATGAGTATTAAATAAAAGTAAAGCAAGGAATGGCATAACATAGAGAAAAAACTCTAATAATAATTCAGAACATAGTTCAAATTTTTGTAAAATTACAGGGGGTCCCCCACAAGGCCGAGCAACTACAGTTACAGAATTTTTGCTTTCACCCAGAACTACTAGATATTAATTTTAACTTTCAACTATTCAATTCTAAACCCTTCTTTTTATTACTTTCTGTGGACTCTGTATGTGCTGAAAAAACTTTTAATGAGTTCAGCTTATCATATGAAAAATGTAAAGTTGAGACCTCAGCTGTATATACCGGCATGAACGGTGGTTTAATGTAATTTACATGATGACTTGTATTTGGTACTGTAATTTCTAATGATGGCTTTTAATACTTAGGCTGAAACATGTAGCATTGGATTTATATAATAGTATAACAAAACTTAGTTGTGATTGGTGGCCTTCACCCCTGTACTCTGTGTATCTTCATCACAGACGCTGAAGAATGAACACTCACGTGAACCTCAGACGTCTAAGTTTGGGTGCAGATTGGCCCTGACAGTCCTTCCAGAGGCGCCATGCTGTCCACATGAAGTAGACAGTATTGAGAAAAAGTAGCACTGCCATTGGGCCGTACATATATGCCCATGTTTCCGTTTGACCTGCAGCAACATTGATATGTTTAAGTGTCCAGTCATCAGTATCCCTGACTGCTGTGAAGGGCTAGGGCTGTGTAACCAGAGAAGTGTTGGGTGTTGCTGGAGTTGCAGGTTGTGAAGTTCTCAGAGCAGGTTTGCTAAAGACTCAGGTCTTCTGGGATATGACGCGGTGTCACTGGGTGAGTGGTTCCAGACATTGTGAAGAATTGTAGTGCCTTTATCTTCAGGACTGCATAGTCAAAGACGAAACAGTAGCTTGGACTTGGCCTGCTTGACCCTGAAGATGCAGGCACTTCACTCATTCAAAATGTCTGGAACCACTCACCCAGTGACACAGTGGCACATTCCAGAAGATGTGAATCCACTGGTTGAGTATTTTTGCACAAAGAACTGGACCTTCTTGTAGCACACACGTAAAATTGCTTAAGTCCTCGTAGAGAGTGGAGGTACAATGAAAATTGGAAGGCAGAATTAATTATTGACTGATTCATAGGCTACTTGAAGACACTGTTAAAACTTCAAACGATTATAGTGTCAGATGATGTGGGGAGGTGACCTTGAATAGTCTGTAGGTAGGGATTTGGCAGCCATTGTCTGTTTGAAGGTCTTTGACAGGAGAACTGAGGACAGCCATGCAAAGCATTATTCACTCTAGCCAGAAACAGAGATGTTGTGTAACCACTTTGTTCTCCTGTTTGGCTTATAGAAATTGTAGGATACATATCTACTAAGTGTGAGGTTTAAGGTTTCATGTCTGATGTGTGCATTAAGTCTGATATGTCCACCTGTTCATCGAGTAGCATTGCTGTCAGGCGACAGTTAACCAAATGCGAGTTGTTATGCCCAATGAAGAGGTGGCCATAATATTCCTTTCAGGACATAATATATATGAATGGATAAATTGATGGTTTATCTGCGGAAGTTATAGCCAGAGATGCTGTGAATGGATGCATGAATATTATGTAAATTCCTTATTAAGGTGGGGCTGTGGTTAGTTGTATATATAATAATTTAATGTAATGTACTCTGGATATGGTGGCTTGTGTTGATTTGGACGGGTTTCTGTTTTAATAAAAAATCAGGTGATAATATTAAATTGAATATTAGAAAGAATGGTTTGTAAATATGGAGTGTGCCAGAATGGCTTAGGGTTTTTGATGCCCTTGAACTACCGGCTTGTGTTAGCAGAGAGATACTTACTGTTTACTCCTAAGAAATAGTAAGGGAGTTCCACTAATTTTGAGAAAGCATCTTGAACAAAGTCATATCTTGGTTCATGTTTAAGGTTAGATGTTTGAATTCTTGTTAGGTTTCAGATTCTGATTCAGGCTTAATTATATATTTTTCTGTATTTGAGTATTTTTTGGGGGTAAAACATAATGAATGATGCCCAAATGGTACGGTCCCTAGGGTGTGCTAGTTTACAAATTCCCTTGCAGAAGAAATTGCAGTCATGCTTTTGCAACCATTCATGAAGAGTCACTTCCACCTTCATTATTGTGGAGTATTCTAAGAGGGGAAACATGCATGATTGTACTCACATGTTATCTAGAAAAATGATGATACTTCAGTGGATTAAGTGTAGCTATAGTTAGCATTGAAGTGAATGCTCGTTCACTTTCTGTAACCTAGGGAATGTTACTTATAGAATCTTCATAGCATTTCATAATCTACTTACCATCAAACCAGCAACTGGAAACACCGAAGTTTGGTTGGATTATGCTGGCACTTGGCATGTGGTGTGCTGTTAGTGCCACAAAAAGGAAGAGCAGTGGGCCCCCAATTGCAAAGGCACAGAAGCATACTAACAGCCGATCATCTGACAGGGGGAAGTGGTGGAATCTATGAATGTATGAGATGTATAAATTCATAAGTATGTCTGCATATTTATATGTTGTAATTTCATGGTTACATTTTAAAAGCAAAATACCATATTTTCTTGAGCATAAGCTGTTTTCAATTGTAAGATGCAACCTTGACTTAGTAATAGATTTTTATGGGATGAACATATATTACAATTGGAACTGTGGGTATTCAAACAAAATCCTTCCAGTACTTAAAACAACAAATTGACACAGCAGTGAACATTCCAGCTAAATGGTGTCGTCACCTGCTCACACTCTGAGCTCTCAGATTCTTCTGAGTGTGACAGCAGTTTTTTTTTTCAGGTTATGTCATGGCAACAGCTTTACATTATAGTCAGTTAACGTCTTTCAACTTTTTTTTTTGTGTAGCAACGCGCTCTACCTGTCTTCATCCTTAATGAGTCAAAACCAGTAAATATGGCAACCTTACTTTATGTACAACTTTTTCTTCTTAATGAACATGTACTGTACATTGAACACCCAGTAACCTCTCATATCATAGACCGTTGTAAATATTCGTGTGCCACTCTGTGGCTTCTTCCATTGCTTGTTGTTTTATTATTAGAGTTCCAAATGTTAATTTAATCCATTGGAATGCTGCCATCTGGATATGTTGTATTACATACTTGATGCTCCAATATTTCTTCTGCCTCAACACATATGCCACAGATGACCAGTGTGGTGACTACAACAACCATTCTGTCTACTTGACTGTTTCTTTTTCTGCCTTTCTGCATGCCTCAGAGTGAAAACAGTAACAATGGTAACCATGGCGTTCAGGTGTGACTCACATGTGGTATTCTATGTAGGGAGATTAATATGTGTGAACAGATACTAGAAAGACTTCCATATTAACTGCATTATTTCTTCTGTGCTGTTAAATTGTAACTGTCTTCCAATGATGCCAACTGTGAAATGTGCAGCAGTTGACCATCTTTAAAGCAACTGAATACTTGTGAATATTTTAGTGCATTCACTGCAGGTTCATTAAGGTAGTATAAGTTGGATATAAAGTATGGTGACAAATTATAAGTTGAAACTTACATGACACTTCTCCAGACATTGAATGACACAACATTCAACCAGAAGAATGCAGACAACATCCAGAAATATGTGAAGAAGGCTAGAAAGAAGGTACACTATATCAATGCATTTATTTCAAAGAAGTATAACTTTGGAATGAAATACAGTGTGTATGTTTCCAGGAACATGTGTTAAGAAGTATCTGGAATACTTCATGACTAAGTAATACTACCATTGGCGGCTGGTGGCACTGGCAGAACAAGACTGCACATGCATTAAGTTGAAATGATAAGCAACTATATTTGGCAGACATCGATTTGTTTTGTGTGTCCTGGTTGTAAGATGTTACAGTGGTGGAGAGGGTCCTCTTGAAATGCTTTGTAGTGAAGCAAGATAACAGAACTGTGTTTACTGGATGAGTATTTCAGTATACTCAGCATTACTGTAACCAGACTGCAGTCTGGATGTGTGTTCTTATGTGGTGGGATGATACAGAAATTTTGGGATGTTGAATTGAACAGATAGACTATAAATGTGTAGGTGACCCACAATATGGTCACCTTGTTTTTATATGCCACACCAACAATATTCTGTACCCCTCTGATGAGGAGCCATTGACAGCAGCTACAAAAACAAAATGGGAACTCACGTGTGAGTGCTGGGAGATGCTGTGTTAGTGGGTGGGTAGTTGCTGATGTGTGGTGTGGAGGATCCTTGTGTCTTCTTCTTCAGGATCAGGATCACATACTGCCCTAGATCCTTTGAAATAGCAGGAACTACTCACTGCTGTCAGAAACTTACATTTTTTGGGGGGTGGGGGTAAATGTAACATTTGGGTTGCCTGCCATGGATTTAAAGAATGCACAAATGTAAGAAATCTACTTTGCAGTGGAGTTAATTCATATCTACAGTCAAAATCCCCCCTGGTGCATGCACGTACTTCGGTTTCTTCTCACGAGTGTTTTTTGGTTCATTAAAGTTCTAGTTATTGTATTGTGTCACTGACAATAAATGGAACAATATCCTTGGTGAAGAACAAATAGTTCTCTACTTCAGCAATAAAGTCTTCACACATTTAATCACTTTGTTGTAATCATGTCTGGAATGTTGTACTGATGTTCTACTGCATGGTTTAAAATCGAGGAAGTTCTAGAACAGGACTTCAGGTGGATTTAAATATAATGATCATTATATCTTTGGTACGAAGTATGATCATGACCAGTTGTTAAGAGAACTGTAGTTAATTGACAAATATTTCTGTGATATACAGGGGTGTGTGTTATTGTTTCCCCAAATATGGCAACTTTATCGCTTAGAAACCTGCATCTGCCGGGACATTCCATGGCAGCTGACGTACTGTGGGACGTAAGAAAAGAGACACTGTGTATTACACAATTTAAGCAATGGTAAATGTGTTTACCTTGAGACACGCACATCATGTTGCTAAGGTTGTTGGATTGGAGCTGGAGCACAGCCAGTGAGATGTAGGCCAGGCAGAGACTGAACATGCTGAACATGAGGCACTTGCCCTGCAGGTCACGCAGTTCAGGCACTGACAGATACACGAGCAGTGTGACCAGAAGGAAGAATGATGACACGAGGAGACATGCTGCATATATAGAGTAGTGGTAGCTCCTGGATGAAGTATCTTCTTCAGGGAAACATACCAGCGCAATATCTAGCGCAGAAATCTTTCCATCATCATTACGTTTGCGTATTAGACAGAATCTGAAAAGGTGTTAAGATTTATTATAAACTAGGTGTCCATTTCACTGTGTCCCTGGGCACAGCAGTGTTCCATGTAGCAATTCTGCATCCATCATGACATCTCTTTACAGCAACTGTGCTTGGAACACGACAAGAACTTTGGTCTGCATATCCCATTATGACATTTTCCCCATTATGCATTATGTGAGGGTAAAATTGTTCTGGTCCTAAATGCAGTGACCTGAAAATCTGATGGTGTGAATGTTAACATTTATATGTGCATTTAATATCTTATTCAAATTTTATAGTTGCCCTTTTTGCGGAGTTCTGAAGCTCAGGTCTCCAGGATTTCTAAATCCAGCCCCTTTTACTCTGCTTCTGTTTGTGACTGTTTTTAAATATGGTGTAGGAATGAGGAGGTATGAGGATGGTTCAGCCCAGGAATCAGTTTGTATATGAAAAAGAGACAGATCAGTCTTAAAGCCTTAAAGCATTGATCATGTGGGTTGCCTGACATTGTTAGCTTAAGGAAACTGCCTGTGTAATAAACTTGATGTGAGTGGTTGAATGAGCCAGATCCTGGCTGCCATGACAATCACTGCTACTGAATTGTTCTCTGACTCCTCTACTCCTGTACCCCAGTTGCCTGTCTTGACAATGATTATTACTAGGTTGTTCTGTGAAGTATGTGCTTCTGTACCCAGGTTGCCATGACAACCATTGTTACTGGGTTCTGTGAGGTATGTGCTTCTGTACTCCAGTTGCCATGACAACCATTGTTACTGGATTGTATGTACTCTGTGAGTTAACACAGTTTTGGTGAAGACAGTTTTATTTGTTTTTTTATGAAGTAAGAATGGGGCACCTTATATGGATGCCGCATCCTCCTCATGTCCATCCGTGACCTAATATCAGTGACTAAACTGTAAGTGAATGACAGATTTTCATGGAATTCGATATATGCATTCTTTATAAAATATTGCAGAGAAGGAGTGACTTTTTTGAAAATTGGTTTATTTTTGTTAGTACATTACTTCAGGGTGTAATGAACTTCCACGTGTCTACATCCCACAGTAGGCCAGTTACATTGTTCATTGATGTACAACAGAAACAGCTGAGCATGTAGCATGTAATAGTTTATAGCATGTTGTCATGATAGCAGTCCTTTGGGTGATTTTAACGCTGAGTTATTCTCTAACATTTAACATTTAAAAAATTCTATACAATCCAACACATTTAAAAATGTTTTGGTGGTGGCCACCCCCTTCATCAGAGAAGTCCACCTGCACTAACCAAACCACCATTATTGTAAACTGTCTTGTCTTGTCTTGTCTCATCATGCCCACACAGTCTGATTCACTTTGCATCCCATTCAGCACAGAGCTGGCTGGACACAGGTGTGCAGCACTCTCATAGCTGTCAAGCACCATGGAAATCCAGAAAGTAGGAGTTGGCACTTGCACAATATTTGGTATATATTGGTGTGTGTGTGTGTGTTTGTTTGTTTGTTTATCTTACTCATACCATGTACATCTGTGTATTGTTTGATCAATGCTGCTGCTGATGATGATGATAATAATAACGTGATAGATATGCTCGATGCAAGCAACACTGAGAAATTAACACTAAGGTTGGTGTAAGACTGGACAAATGATAAAACAGACCATAGAGCAGCACATGAATGTTGTGGCAGCCGGTCATGAGATGGACATGTAGCCAGTGTTTAGCTAACACACTTGAAGCACTGGGTCAGAGGGCCGGACAGCTTAGCACATGATTAAGTATTATTGATCGGTTGTAAAACAGTCCATATTTTTTGAAGAATGAGCTTAAAACTCAAACATACTTACTTTTATTGGTGTGTGTTCACTGACTTACTGACTGACTGACTGACTGACTGACACACTCACTGTGTGTAATGGTGACCAATTACTTGCTAGTTGTTGGTGCAGTGGTGAACAGCCATGCTGGTAAGAAGCAAAGCACTGTGCAGGCACGGCCAGCATTTTGTGTGTTTTTCAAAACTGTCCACAATGACTGAAGCAGTAAGTAAACACAGCAAATGTTTTGAGAGAGGCATACTGAGGTGAGCCGCACAGTGACCATGCTGTGCCGACTGCAGCCATATACAATGTTAGGGGGCTTGAATAGCCAGTTTGTGGTCATGACCGTACCTCGCATGTCCAGCATCAATACTGTGCGAACGTAATTGTTTTTTCCCCTGGACTATGAAACTTACTTGTCATGTTGTATGACTTCTCTGCCTGATTGGAGATTGCCTGTGGTGGGATCTATGGTGAATGCATCATCTGGCAGTTCATTGGGATCCAGTATGAAGATGCCAGAGTCACTGCAGTTTATGTTCAATGGAACATCAGGGAATCCGTTACAATGAGTCTCTTTCGTATTAAGTAGGTTTGGTCCCGGACAACAGGGGGTTGCAGCACTGCCAACAGTTGCCAACCCAACAAACATCCACTGTATTACTGCAAAGAAACATTAAAAGCATTGAATATAACTGAGATTTATCAGGGGGTTGCTACCTGAGGTTTTGAGGTTCAAAGATCTTGGTACAGGAGTTTTTACTGATAAACGAGAGGAAAGGTATTAAAATGGGCGTGCTAATTGTGATCATATCCATCTGCCCTGTGAGGTCTGAGGTTTTCTTGATTATGTCTGTGAAGGTATGTGACGCCGTGTAGTCTGATACCATAATACAGACATCCCCTCGCAGAAGACGGCGTTCTTGATTTTCTTGTACGCACACAGCACCCAACAATGATGAAACCATTGCCAATTAGAGTTGATGTAAAGAAATAGCATTCCTGTACAGGTGGCCACATAAAGTTCTGACACTGATGCAGTCGTGCAAATATAGTGTGGCACATAAAGAGGTTACAGCCAGTTTTTTTTAGTTCGTGAAATGACCGCCAGGGCTGAATGAAAAAGTTTTTAGCCCAGTCATTTCATCCGTAGCAGCTCTGCGCCTCTTTGATGGCGTCGAGCGAACGTTAAGTTTTGTTTCAAACTCTGGAAGAAGCTGCAGAAACATACGAGTTGCTTGCATCTGTTTATAGAATTGAAACTGGATCTCGTGCGCCTGTCTTCGTTTGGCGCAAAAGCTGCAGGAGAGACGTGAGAACCTCAAGATGACTGGCGGAGTGGGTGGCCGTCAGCAGAGCAGTTGCAGCATTTCGTGAATGAACTGGTGGGCAGACACCGTCCAGCGACGGCAGTTGATGGAGAGTCAGGTGCACGTTAAGGTGGAGACAGTCTTGTCCCTCAGATGCCTCACGGTCTGCAGCCTCACAAATAAGCTCGTTCTGACAGTACAGTGAATCGAAGCGTGATGATCAGGCAACCGCTTTGTCACCTGACCTCTCGCCAGGCGGCTTGTCTTGTGTTCATTAAAGTGAATAGCTTCCTCCAAGGACTAGACACCAGGACATCGAGGGCAGCAAGAAGAACGTAACCGCCGAATTAAATTAAATTTCCTGGGACGCCATCCGCTTGGTTTTTGCAGCTTTTAGAAATATGTAAAGTATGTGATGTAGTTGGGGAACATCACTGTAAGGAAAATAAAAGTTCCCTTCTTACGCCGTGTATGGCTGCTGGTGTAGAACGAGTCCCGGAACTCAATGGTTGGACCATGTAAATGCTGTATATACAGTCTAAAACACAGACGTTCGTGTTTCGTAAGGCCTCTGAGGGGATACCTTTTTAATTTTTTTTTTCGGTTCTGTAAATCCACATATATATCTCTTATCCAGTTGGCTACCGCGGGGTAAAGCGGCTGGAGCGTGACGCTTATCAGTTCCGTCTAGTGCCACAGGTACGGAGCTGTACTTCGTTGGGCTGTAGTGTTTTTGCTGTGCACATGTAATTGATCAAGTGCTACAGCGTCGTTAAGAAAGTACGCCAGTTACTTTACAAGGACTGCGTTTTTAGGCACTTGCGATTTATTCGTGTCGAAACAGGTCGAACTTTGGAGTTGATTAGAAACCTCGGGTTTTATGGGAGGTCTGGAAATTCTTGATTGGCTTAGCTTCGTAAAGTAATCACAAGAAACATAAAACAGACAAACAACAATACAAACACTACATGAAACGGTAGAAGCGGAATGTGATGACTGAGCTGAGAGTGCTCTGTGTAAGGGAAGGAGAGTAGGGGTAAGCTGGCGTGTGTATTTGTTGACTGGTGTTAAATGTGAGTAATTGGAAGTCAAAACAGTGGAATCTCGGTGTTCGTGATTAATTTGGACCGATAAAACAGTCACGAACATCGGAATCCATTCGCAATGTAAAAAGCCTATTTGATTCCAAGAAATTACGAAGCACCAATATCAGTATGTGAACACGTAAAGTAATCACAAGAAGCATAAAACAGACAAATAACAACACAAACACTACATGGAACGGTAGAAGCGGAATGTGATGACTGAGCTGAGAGTGCTCTGTGCAAGGGAAGGAGAGTAGGGGTAAGCTGGCGTGTGATCCGCATGGTCTCATGCCGATTTACTGGAACATGTCGCGAAAGGTCGAAACGATCTATTAGCGTTGGGGACCGGGAAAGTTGGCAGTCCCGAACACTGAGGTTCACGAGCATCGAGGCCGCTACAGCTGATTGTTTTCACTTCCAGTACGTCTTTATCGCGGTGGGCTCCATTAACCCTAAATATGAAAATTGGCCTGAATTATAAAGACCCAGTTCGTACCGCGCAGAAACCACACACCCTGTCGGTTACAAAAACCAACCAGTTATTGTTGTATAGGGAAATAATCGCAGTTTGTTCTCAGATCAAGACAAAACACAAATACACCGTGTGGGCAGAACGTAGAATTGCTGAATGTTAAACTGGTGGTACATATAGTAACCACTTGGCTTTAAAGGGTTAAATCTCTCTTTAAAAACCAATTAGTTAAGGTTGTATAGGGAAATAATCGCTGTTTGTTCTCAGATCCACAAAAAAACCACATACACTGTGTGAGCAGAACGTAGAATTGCTGAATGTTAAACTGGTGGTGCATATAGTAATCAGTGGGCTTTGGAAGGTTTCAGTACTTCGTCATGTAGATGCATCATGTTTCTGCTATTTGGTGGGAGTGTCTGCTATGACGGGTCGAATGTCAGTGATTTGAATTATGTATCGTGCCCTTGAACACGCTTTGCATGCTTTTATATTTCGCGTCTACTGTAAAGTGCAGGAATATGTGTGTCGTGTTTCTACAGGCAGTGCGTTGCCCGCATGGCAAGCTGTCCCTGTCGTGCTCCTACAGGCAGTGCGTTGCCCGCATGGCAGGCTGTCCCTCTCGTGTTCCTACAGCCAGTGCGTTGCCTGCATGGCAAGCTATCCCTGTTACAGCATTTCAGTAACAGTGACATGTTTCGGTGAACCAGAAGTAACGAATTTTTTAATAGAAGGCATCCTGTTGTGTTTCAATACTCAAAAAATAAAATAGTTTTATTCCGTCGAAACAACAGTTGCGTACAATCATCAGCACCCTAGTACGGCTACATGTTTCGGTCTTTTCTAGACCATCTTCAGGCCAGTATTTTCCAATAGAAGGTACAGTCGGTGCGCACTATACATTATGGGATCCCATACTGTTTACAGGGTGTGCGTAAAAATAATTATAGAAGTTTTATAATTGATGGCCTGGGAAAGATCGAAACATGTAGCCATACTAGGGTGCAGATGATTGTATGCTATTGTTGTGTTTCGACGGAATAATACTATTCTGTTTTGGAAAGTAACGAAACTTGGAGGGAAGTGTTCCATTGGAAACTGGTCACTCACCTGGTGCTTATGGAAACCGCAGGCTCATTACCGCGTTCACAACAGCCGTTCTGTGGTTGCTGTCCACATATTCATTACGATTAATGTTTTCCTCGCCCATCCCGGTGGCCGCGCGGTCTAAGGCGTGGGTCTGCGGCCGCTCGCTTACTGGGATTGCGGGTTCGAATGCCGCCGGGGACATGGATGTTGGTCAGTTGTGAGTGTTTTGTGTTGTCAGGTTGAGGTCTCTGGGACTGGCCGATCACTCGTCCAGAGGAGTCCTACCGAGTGTGTCGTGTCTTGAGTGCGATCTCGAAACCTTGACCGTGAGGAGGCGGGTGCTGTCGAGCCAT
>Ga0268261_10001102_pt1 | contig 18189 bp, 11 predicted proteins | sample TergutNc150P1_FD_190353 | JGI IMG/M metagenome (GOLD analysis project Ga0268261, IMG submission 190353) | Nasutitermes corniger P1 segment gut microbial community from laboratory colony in Florida, USA - Nc150 P1 (SPAdes) (version 2) | ecosystem: Host-associated > Arthropoda: Insects >...
TGTGTGTGTGTGTGTATATATATATATATATATATATATATATATATATGAGGTGTTTGTTTTATGTATTTTTCATTCTATGCCTGATGATGGTTTTCTGAAAACGCCAAAACATGCAGCATGTTTGAACAATAAAGGATGTTGTTTGAAAATATGCTTATGTTATGTGGTCCATTTGTTTATTCTGTCTTCTCTTTTGCTGAGCTTCTTGCTGTGTGGGTCTGCCCAGCCATGAGGCTGCCAAGGCGGATGCTATGGAAGTAGCTTCGCATGGAAGCTTGATTTTCACACTATCTCTGGGCAGTGATATTTATAGTCTGTGTCTGACAAGGTAGGTGAACCCATGTGCAGAAGTGATGAAACTGTTATGCACATGTGACAGTCCTGCGTCAGCCTGTCAGGAAAGAGAAATTCAAGCGCATTTAACCCCTTTGCATACCAGTTCTTACCTCCTTGCAACTGCTGCAAAATACCATTTAATTTTTAAATCACCGTCCCTATTGCACATTTATCCTTACAACCCACTTCTCATTACATCTTACAATGTTTTATTTATGGAAATGCACTTCATTTCATGTAAATGTTACACGTACTATACAGCCACTTCAGGAATATTATATATTTATAGCAGTAATTAATTTACCTGATAATTCTTTTTTGAATGCTAAATCTTGAAATGCTTGGGAACATGGAGGGCCACTTTGCAAACTTCACATTCCCATCTGCTAGTAAAAAAAAAAGGTAAAGTGTACCCTTGTACAGGCACTGAGGCTCTGTACAGGCCGTTCAGCCCGTAGGGGGAGTAGAGGTATAGCTCTACCCTTTCTTGACCGCGGCACTAGAAGGGGGTGAAGGGTCAGTGTCATGCCCCGGCCGCACTTTACCCCTGGGAAAGACCCGGTACCCATTGTACAGGAGGCTGGGTGGGCCCCAGGGCCGGTCTGGACAGGTGCAGAAAATCTCACCCCCACCAGGATTCGATCCCCAGACTGTCCAGCCTGTAGCCAGTCACTATACCAACTACACTACCCAGCCCACCTATCTGCTAGTGCTTTTGATTTTCTTGTTTGATCACACCCAACACTGCCTTGATGGGTTGGCCTTCACAGGAGAGAGTCTGCAGAAAGTGGGCCTAATGAGCTGCCTGAAGCGTAATGAGTTTATCAGCTTCTGGACAACCTTGTCTCTCATGTTCTGGCATTATCAGTCATGCATTAACTCCTGTGATACGACTAGCCTGAACTGTTTAATCTTGTAAATGAAACCAACTTGGTGCACAATTTATTTGTAGTATATTTATATTTATCAATCTCTACATGTTTCAGGCAACTATGGGCCCATCATCAGGAGAAACAACTATGTTTATGTGACACTTCGTACTTGTTATTCTCTGTGGATGATTGTCTGGTATGCAGGATGGGCCCATAGTTGCCTGAAACATGTAGAGATTGATAAATGTAAATATACCAAGAATAAATTGTGCGCCAGGTTGGTTTCATTTACAAGATTATACAGATATACACAGTCAACAAAACATAAAAATCAGCTTGGACTGGTTAAACTTCAATGTCTGTAAAATAATCTTCTTGTACATGATGTACGCATTGAACAGCATCATGTCAAAGAGACAGTTGTTATACCCCTTCAGATAATGGCTCATGAGAGGGTAGGATGCAAGCTGCTGGTCCATTCTGTCCACCACCACCACCACCACCACCATCCCCCATACCTTTGTTATAGTCAAGGACAGGCTTTGGTTTCTTGACAGGTTCCCTGTCTTCATGCTTGTCTTGCCCACCGTGCCACTGTTGTTATGCATCATCTTCAGAATGGTAACAAGTTATTTTTTTATCTTGCCATTTAACAGCCATCATCTTGTGACTGTACATGGCAATAGCATCTCATTTCTCTAGCTTTCACTTTTTTAGTTCTTCAGTCATATTCTTATTGTTCAGCCTTATTGTCCCTACAGCATTCGTGTCTGCCTTCGTCAGCTTCACAAAGAGAGTTGGAGATGAATACCAGTTGTCCATATACATATTTTAACCTCCATCACAATAGCCTCATGTGCAGGAAGGCTCTGATCTTCAACTTTCTGCCCATTGTATATTCTGTGTACCCTCTGTTCAACAAAACTCAAGCAGCCTGAAATTTTCTAAGTCCCAAACTGGAAGTCACGTGATGTACAGTTGCCATCATAATTCGAGTCATTTTAGTTTCCCCATATTTGTGTATTCGTGGCTTTTTCCTGTCTTCCATTCATTACAGTCAATCACGCCACATATATATTAACAAAAGACACCAATACATTCGCTTAATTTGAAGTTAAAACTTGAATTAAAGGTCATTAATTTTCTGAGGCGTGTAGCTTGCTAGCTGTGCTTCCAGTGATGGATGTTGCAAAAGGGTGGCTGTTTGCCGCACCCGGAGGTAGCCAAGTGCTTTAATGTGTGATGGCAATACTCTTCGGAAACAAACTGCATTGGTTTGAGTCCCAGTGTCAGCATATAATTTTTTCTTTTTCAATATGTTTTATACTCACAAACACTCAATTAAACTATGCAGTAACACATCCATTATTTAATTATATGTTTCAGAAGTTATCCTTGCTCCATTGGCAGGGTTAGAAATGCGAGTGACGCAGATATTTCTGTTATTTTTCTGTAATTCTTTTTCTTTGTTTACTGACAGTTCAATTTAGAGGGTTCGTGTTCTAATGGGACTCAAACTAGGCATGTGAATCTCGTTGCTTGTGGGCCGTATCAGGTCTTGAGATCTGACATTGGGCTGCATGATTTGAAACATTTATGGAAAGGAATTGTAGAGCGTATGATGCGCCTGCTGGGTAGGTTTGGACTGAGGGTGCTTTCACTTTTGCCTTGTTTCAGGGGTGGGGTGGGGGGAATGAAGTACTGTTGGAACAGGTGTAGCTCAATTTTAGCTTTTGAAACAAGTTCATAATTCTTCCTTGTGGCCTTCTAGTAGACAATAACACATTTTAAAAAATGTGCATTTTTAAAAGTCTTACTGGCTACACTGATTATGGTGGTTAAGTCGTGAAGAGGGATTCGGCCTACATTTGTATAAGGGTTAATGACCACATTGTCGCCGGCTGGTCAGTTTTCATCCATGGATAATCCCCTATCCATTTTCATCCACGACCAGCAGCAGGTATCATCAAGCAATGTAGGCTTCTTTAAATAACATTCTTACAATAAACCATTAAATGGGGGTAAGGCACAGTCCATCTGTCATTTTGATTATGCAGCAAAGTACAGTTTAAAATAACGAGCATAAACTCTTCATTACCTTTGATTTCATTATTATTTAAAAATGCGCATTTCAGTTTTCATAACCACCATCACCAGTGTGGCCAGTAAGACTTTTAAAAACGCACATTTTTGAAAATGTTTTATTGTCTACTAGAAGGCCACATGGAAGAAAAATTACGAACTTGTTTTGAAAGCTAAAATTGAGCTGAACCTGTTCCAACAGTACTTCACTCTTTGCACCCTACCCCTGAAACAAGGCAAGAGTGAAACCAGTCTCGGTCCAGACCTCCCCAGCACACCCATCTTACGTTTAACAATTCCTTTCCATAAATGTTTCAAATTGTGCAGCTCATTGTCAGATCTTGTGACCCGCTTCGGCCTGCAAGCAACAACGAGATTCACATGCCTAGTTTTAGTCCCATTCAAACACGAATCCTCTAAATCAGAATGTTGGTAAACAAAGAAAAAAGAATTACGGAAAAATAACAGAAATATCTGCGTCACTCGCATTTCTAACCCTGCCAATGGAGCAAAGATAACTTCTGAAACATATAATTAAATAATGGATGTGTTACTGCATAATTTAATTGAGTGTTTGTGAGTATAAAACATACTGAAAAAGAAAAAATTATATGCTGACACTGGGACTCGAACCAATGTAGTTTGTTTCCAAAGAGTATTGCCATCACACGTTAATGCGCTCGGCTACCTCCGGGTGCGGCAAACAGCCACCCTTTCACAGCATCCATCCATGGAAGCAGAACTAGCAAGCCACATGCCTCAAAAAATTATTGACCTTTAATTCATGTTTTAACTTCAGAATAAGCAAATATGTTGGTGTCTTTGGTTAATATATACACAGCGTGATTGATTGTAATGAATGGAAGACAGAAAAAAGCCACAAATGCACAAATATGGGGAAAGTAAAATGACTTGAATTATGATGCAACTGTACTTCCTGTCACTACCTGAGCGGGACGTACAAAATTTCAGGCTGCTTGATTTTTGTTGAACAGAGTGTACAATAATCACTGCTAGTCTCATATATTTTATAGTATTTTATGCCAAAATGGGCTCGTTTGTTTGGCTTGAAGTGAATGAATGAAAGCCTTCCACGGAGTTTCATGAGACTTTTATCTATAGCAGTGTCTTGCTTCAGAGTGTACAGTGTCTGAAATTTGTTGTTGAAATGGTCAGTGGGACATCTCTCTTTTGCAAGATGATCTGAAACATCAAGTTCAGCATTGTCTGTAAAATGTGGAAATTCGCACTGCAATTTATGTTGCTTGTAAGACATTACAGAGGGAAATAATGGAGTCTGTGTGGATTTTCATCTTGAGATGAACACAAGGGGTTCAACATTCATTTTTGTAACTTGTTTTTTCCACGCAACTGTTTCATCAGCACTGTCCATTGGAAGTTTATCCTCTGCATTAGAATCACTTTGACTTCGTATTCACTTTCACTCTCACTGAATTCATTATTGTTATCACTGCCAAAATCCTCTTCTGAATCATTGTTTAGTATAATATTTGCAACTGCTCTATTAGTAAGACCTTTTGCTTGCACCATTTAAGCAAACAACAGATTCCTGCCTATACAGTTTTGAACTTCATTTCAACTGTACAAGGCAAAATGTGAACAAGACCTTGAAGTGTAATGTCTTCGGACGCTTTGAAGCTAAAGGAAAGCATGTCATGCTATGCCATCTAGTGACCATATAATGGACTAACACAACACATTGTCAAAAACAACAGAAATCTGCACAGAGCTGTCTGAGAGACCATAAGGCATTGGCTGTGCATGTGTTATGAGGCCATCTCAGAGACAGTTAGGCATGCCAGGGGGTTAACATGTGGATACTTGTTGCATCATTCACTGCACCTCTGTGTAAAAGTTTAGTATATGTCATCCTGTTTTATATATAATGGTGGATCGCTCACATTAATGATGATAACACCCATGACTTTACTGTACATGACATGTGACATTCTTTGATATTATCACCATAGTATGTCTTAATGATCTGGGTTTCTTTAGTGGTGTATATGTTGTGAAGCCTGTTTAACTGATGAAATTTTATTTTACTTTGAAAAGATACTTACGTTTGTGTCGTGCTATTTGTAGGGCCAGTGTTATGGTCCCCTTTCAGCTCATCATTCTTCTGTATTCCAGTTTGCCATTTTACTCAGACTGTTTCTCTTGGTCCCCTTCACAGTGGGATGTACATAGTTTCATTGAATTTTCCTTTGGGTTAAGTAATGAACTTTTTATCTTAGATATTTTTCAGGTAAAAACAGCCTTCATTGTTGAGACATTGTGTTTTATGTCATGGATCCATTTTATTTGTGATGAGCCATTTTGAGAAAGTAAATAATTTGATTTGAGCTTGTACATATCAAGGTTCTTTTGAAGGAGTATAAACCAGTTTTAATTTAGGTACCAAATAACAAGCGTATTGTAATCCAATCAGCTCAGAGGTTAAACATGCAGACAAATGGACGAACATCCTGTTACCCTTTCATTTTGTGAACTTTGTGCGAAGGAATGCATTTGGTCTATAAAAAGAATTTGTCAGGCAGGATAGCCAAGTACCACTGTAAACATGCTAAATGTCTTGCACTGTAGGTGAAGCCAATTTCTGCTGCAGATGAGCGAGCCTTAGATTTTGCAATTGCCATGGCCAATGAGTTGACAGCACGTTCAATGAATGATTTGGATAATGGGACCCCACCAGAAAGCCCACACACACCTGGTACACCTGGAAAGCAAAAATTCTCATTCTGGTTCCCTGCTGCTGGTACCAATAAACATGCTAGCCCACACATGGAACGGAAGACATTTTCTGAGGAGGCGGCATCTATTCCAGACATTCAGGTTGGTAAAAGGATAAAGGGAATGAATTCACAAGAAGAAAGCATGGGGATTGAATTAGACATTAATTGGTTAGGAATCAAGCCATAATTTTTTTCACTGTATAACAACGTGACAGAATTATTTGAAATACTGGTTTCTAAGTGTGATCTCTATATCTCTTGTGTTCAGCTGGTGTGTGAGTTAGTTGGCCTAATGTGATAAACTTTGGAAACAGAGTATTGGAGTCTGTCATATAGTAAAGTGTCATCCTGTTCATTGCATTGCTTTTCTTCATCTCTGTCTTGCAGATGTGGTTTCTGGCCATTTATTAGTGTTTCTGTTGGCTCTGAGTGGGCTGGGATAGCATGGTTGATCAAATCCTGATAGGTGTAGGATTTCAGACACTTGTCCCTCGGGCCTGTCCAACCTCCAGTACAGTGTGTACAGGGTCTCTTTCCCAGTGGTAAAGCAGCCAGGGCATGGCATTGAACAGCCACTTCTATCTAGCGCTGAGGTTAAAGAAAGAGTAGAGCTTGCTGTTCTTGTACTCCACAACTGGGCCTCTATTGCCTGTTCCACACTGAACATTACTGTATATACCTGCTTTGTTTCTTACATGCCAGATGCAATAATGTTGCCACAGACCATTGTAAAGTCAGCTTGCCATTTATTTATCCTTTTTCATTTGCAGCCACTAAGTATTCCTTCATTCAGGTTTTAGCGTAGTTGGGGAAACTCTTTATCCACTACTCGGCAAACTTTATATCACAATGGGACTAATTTTGTGAGGTATTTTTGTCCTTTGTTGTGGTGATGTACTTTATGACCCCAAATGGCACAGTTTAAAATTCAGCGTGAACTGATCATTTGATACTTGGTCAGATGTAGCTTTTATGCCATACTATCCAGGACTTTAGTGGCAATGTGTTCCATTTTCTGAGAGTTCTTATGAATCCACTCATCAGATAGATTTGAATGAAGTTGGGGTTTTACAAGTTGAATATAACAGCAGGTATACGAAACTGAAGGAAATGGCACATGTGGCATGTTTGACAAATCTAATAAGCCAGCCAAGTTTGGAAAGTTCACCCTTCTCAGTTCTCCTGATCAATGACGAGGGTAGCAAATCGTTGGGTCTGGTAGTTTCTTGGGCTTACCTTTCTTCATTTTAATGGCAGGATTCAATTCTAATTTATAGTTGTTGTTGGCAGAAGGTGGATAATATACAGGGCAGAGGCACTTTATTAATGACTTCATGTATAATAATCTGTGACAGATGCAAAGTGTATTATTTCCCAACATAATCCGTCATTTTTTGACACGTAATATGTGATGGTTTACAAGCCTTCTGATCCATCTGTAAAGAATGTTTTCAGTTGTGATCGAGCCACATATGCACCATGTCCTTGACTACATCACCACTGGCAAATCTTCATCCACACAAGGCTTCTTTTAGTGGTCCAAACATGTGATAATCCATTGGAGCTAGGTCCAGACTATATGGGGTTCTGGGAGAGTGCAGATTTTAGCCACTTGATCGCTTCAGCATTAGCTGCCACTGAATGTGAACATGCATTACTGTGGAGCAAAAGAACCCCCCTTGAAAAGCAAACCTCCACACTTGTTGTGAATCGCCAGCTTCACCTTCTGACCACAAAAACAAATTACAGCTTGATGTTCTGCAGTGGTGCAATTCGTAAGTGGTGCTGCCAGCTTTAAAGATGATTTGTAAACAAACAAAACACCAACGAAATCTGACACTGACTCTTCACAGCAATGCCTAGCATGTAGTTATTGAGACAACTGCTGAGTTTCTTACTCTGTTAATGTCAGTGCCTTTGCAGGCAGATGCACTCTGCTTTTTATTTGCCAATGTTGATCATGTTGATTGTGATTTTCTTCCGTATCTGCATTTGTGTTTTGAGTTTATTGGGTTTGGCTTGTGCTTTTAATTTTGATTTCCCCTTCCTTCATAATTTTCTACTTTATTTTACTTATTACCACCTTCTGACAAAATCTGATGCAGTATGTATGCAGTGGGTGTTGTTAACAAATGCAGATTTTCCACGGATACTGAGTAGGTGCAATCTTGCCTTTTCAACCTGAGATTGGGCACAGATCAGGTTTGCAAGTTCTTTTTGCAAACACACTATTGTGAAGTCCAGAAATGAAGCAAGAGTAATATTCCATTGTCAGAACCACTTAAAAAAAGGGGGCATTTGTGATCTGAAAGTTGAGAAACTGTTATGAGCGTAATGTAGTTTAACCAGTTTGCCGTTACAAACCTGCCATTACAAACCAAGACCAGTTTTAAGTATGGTGAACCCCTTGTTGTGCACCGCCACTTCTTGCATTTTACCTGATATTGCAATACTGTCTGTAAGGTCCTGGCCAGGTGGCCATTAAAACTGTCAATATTAACAGATTATACATTTTCTCAATATTTTCTTGGATTTTCCCTCTCCAGACTGCGATAACATTGTGCAACTTGTAAAAAATTGCAGAAATGAACGTGCCTAATATTAGCTAATTTTTGAGTGCCGAACATGAAAAAGATGCTAAAAATTGAGAATTGGCTCTTGGTTTCCAAGGTATGGAAGGGGCCTCATGCGAAAGCGTTACCACTTAGCAGATGAGTAGAGCACTCGGCGCCGAAGTGGCATGTGACCGCAGTCACATTATCAATACCAGAAGATGAACTAATATTGTCATAGACTTCATTCTTTGTCGATCCGTGGATGCAGAAGTTCTTTTGGGTGCACGGCACTTGTGTTATCTGTTCTACATGTGCATTTTTGGCGGTGAGATGAACATTTTTTTCAGCCTTTGTTTCAGATGGGTTATAAATGCCCTGTAAGTGTGTGAACAGTGTGGATAACGTCTGTTATATAAGTAGAGAAATAACATTTGCTTCAAGGATGCATGCTTTATCCCCATTGCTGAAACGAGCCTACTTTTTGTACTTTGGTTGTAACTTAGGTGACACAGACAAGAACTTGGCTCTGTACATGTGCTGCACATCCTGTTTGTCAAAGATTAACCCTTGGGGTGAAATGCACAGGATGCTGCAGTGCTCATGATATGGAGGGAGCCAACAAATCCTACTTCTGTATGGTGCCTCCTATTCAGAAATGGATTACCAAGAAGAAAAAGTTGACAGTGGAGTACCCAAATATACCATTGGCTATTCATGCAATGCCTCATTATGAAGGTCTGCATATTCCAGAACCCCTCGACAGTTTTTTTGCCAGACTGTGATGAGGAAGAGGAGAATACATCTGAAGAAACACCACAGCCATCAACTTAAAGAGATCTGGAATTTTTCTTGAACATAACCCCCGGTGAACCACACAAGATCACACAGAAAGAACTGTCTGACCTCATCAGAGGCCTAGAACTGTCAAGGAATAAAACACAACTGTTGTCTTCAAGATTTTAATGATGGAATCTTTTGGATGACCCTGTGAAAGGGACAGCATTTTGTTCCCACGAAAAAAGATTTTGAGGAGGTCTTCATAACACAAGGTTAACTGGTGCTTGTAAGAATGTGGAGGCTATGATGGCAGGAGTGAACACCAGGTACAGTCTGGAAGAACGGCGAATATTTATGGACTCTTCCACACATAGCCTAAAAGCATTGTTGTTGCACAAGGGAAACATACTGCCTTTAGTCCCTGTTGCCTGTACCATCTACAAAAAGGAAACATATTAAAACATGAAGGAAATTTGCAGGTGCATTACCTACAAGACATATCAGTGGCACATTTGCAATGGTTTGAACATAATTGCCATTTGATGGGCCTGCAAAAGGGTTACACAAAATTCTGTAGTGTCCTATGCATATGGGATAGTTGTGCTAAAAGTGTTTACTACAGCAAGAATAACTGGCCCCTACATAAATCACATACACCTGGAACAGAGAACATAGCTCATTAGCATCTTGTAGATCCACTTAAAGTGTTGCTTCCACCTCTGTGTATTGAATATGGCCTCATGAAAAATTTCATGGCACTAGATAGAAATGGCCCAGCATCTTGTTCTTGTTTGAGAACTTCCTAAGGGTTAGTATGGAGAAGATTAAGGTGGGTGCATTCATTGGTTCCAAATATGTCAACTCTTCAGAGACCCTCAATTTGATGTTGCTGTCAGTTATGACATGAAGGCAGCTTGGAATACCTTTTGACGTGTTGCGACTGATTTTCTAGGAAATGTAAAAGTCGTCAACTTCAGGAAACTTGTGGAGGATCTTACAACATCTTACAAGAAACTCATCTGCAACATGTCACTCAAGATGTATTTCCTCCTGTCACACTTGGATTAATATCGGCCTGACTTTGGTGCCATAAGTGATGAACCTTGTGATTGTTTTTACCAGGCCATCTCAGCAATGGAGAACAGATACAAGGGCAAATGGAGTGCTGCCATTTTAGCTGATTATTGCTGGACAGTGAAGAGGATGTTCTAGAAGTTCAGTACAAGTGACAACCAAAAGGTGCCTTGTTTAATTCATGTATCCTGCTTCCATACAGCAGTATAATCAAATTTTTTTTTTTTAAAACCAGAACCACTGCCATGATTTAAATGCTAGTTTGATGTTCTGCATTGCAAATTCTACTAAGTAAACATACTTCCTTTTCTGTAATAGGTTACAACTCAAAATTTCTCGCGCAGTGTAGTTCATTCAGTTTTACATCTTATAATTGTATTTTCAGAATTTTTTTGGAGTTAAGATAAGCTGCTGTTGGATTAATGAAACACACAGAAGTGTATATGCATTGCTTCCACTGCCAAGCAGCACTGGTGTCTGGCAGTTTGTGTTAGTATTACCAGAAGCAAGTCATAGCTAGCAATGTCTTACGGTGGGCCCATAGATTAAACGTTGAAGTAGTTAAGACATCGCTTATATAATATTAATTCCTGGATGATCCCCACAATGTATGAGAATCACTTTGCACAACTAGATGGAACAGTAATTGCTGACAATTTAAAAATCCTGCTTTTCATTGATGAGTATCCTGCTCATTCAAAGAACATGTTTTTCGCATTCATACAAGTTATGTTTCTGTCACATAACTGTACCAGGCAACTGCAGCCTTTAGATCTGGGAATCATCCATGCATTTATTTGCTATTATAGACAGCAGTTCACTTGAAAGGCTGTTGCCATGATAGATGGCAGGCTGCCTTAAGATGATTCACATATGAAGTTGGATTACTTAACTGTCTGCTGTGCCCTTCATAGCAGGAGCTTGAAAGATGTTAATGCAAATAGCTGCAAGAAATGTTTTGCAGGTTGTGGTGTTCCAGTTGATCATGTCAGCCGCAATGGTGACAAGGCACTGAAACTTACTGAGAATGAAGAAAGTTTTTCACATCTTGGAGTATAGTTTGAGGACTATCTGACATGCAGCAGTGCTAAGAAAATTGTTGGAGTCCACACTGTCTACCATGTGTTGAATTGACCATTGACCATGCAAGGAGAAGAAACAGAAGAGAGAGAATAATTATTTGAAGAAGATAGGCAGCCTTCTTGGATTCATTGAAAGGACTAGTAGTATCCAGAAAGTATATATGCCAGTTTGATAAAGAGGACATCAATGTTCCCTCTAAGCCAGGGAGCAAATAATGCACAAGTCATGATGTCTGCTGACAGCAATTGGGTTGGCCTGGGCAACCCTCGACTGTGGGTAGTGACTTTTTAAAACAGTGCTTAACGTTCTTCACATGTAGAAAATTATAAAATTAAAAAAAAAAGTAGTAGTAACATGTTTCTATTCAACTGAAAATATAATTTTACTTAAGATGTACATATCAAAAAAATGTTAAAAAGTACCTTAGTATGAGCTGCTGTCAGGTTCTCTCATTTTTTGTAGTTTATTCTTGTCACTTTTCCAAAATTAATAAACAGTTAAGGTCAACTTTGAATCCATCTTGTAGATATGATCTGATAAGCATTAACACTTCTACCTGGGAAAACTCCAATTTATTATGAGATTATGCCTTAGTATTGTCATTAAAATGAAACCTCACTCTGAATTCTAACTGGATGCCTGAAATGTGGCACACACATCTTGTAATTGGAAAGAAATTTGCACTTTGCATCTTTCATGGTATAGGTTACAATGTCATATATATTCCATGTGCAGTTTTCATCTCTTCCAGTACAACAAACTTAAACTCATTGTACTCTGCAGTCTTTTTTTTTTAATTTGTTTATTTTTTAAATTGTATCTGTGCTTCTGATAAGACCTCATCAGCAGAAATTTGGTTACGAGTCGGACTTCTATGACAGTTTAAGAATGTTTGCCTCCATACATGCCAGATTCTGAATTTCATCACCAAAACATGTTGTTGTTGTTGTTGTTGTTGTTCCTGCTGCTGTTGCTGCTGCTGGTGTTGCTGCTGCTGTTGTCGCTGTTGTAGTTGTTGTTGTTGTTCCTGCTGCTGCTGGTGTTGCTGCTGCTGCTGTTGTCCCTGTTGTAGGTGGTGGTGGTGGTGGTGTTGTTGTAACAATATTTCAAATGCAACTCTTTCATTTCACCATCTGGGGACCCGTCTTCCAGATGGTTACATACTCAATCGAAAAACCGCAAAATAGCATCATTAATTATTTCAGTTCCAATATTGGCAATAACTTTGTTTTCACTTCATGGCTAAAATGAGGAGTGTGCACCACATACAATGCTGTCAGCTTCCCTATCTTGGCATTAGCAAACTTAGAAGCCTGAAGTGTCATAATGCAGCTCCATTAAAAAACAGTATATTTTTGCCAATTCAGCTCATACATCGTTTACAATTTCGGTAGAAACACGGTTTTCACACAGTGCTGTGCCATGGGATCATTTCCATTCTCAATGTCCTTTGAGAAATATGGGATTAATGTTTCATAATTTGTAATTAATCCTTTCACTGCAAAATGTCTTGACATCCACCTAACCTCATTTATTGATGTGCATGAGGCTGCATCATATTCTGAAATTCAGGCCATTTCCTCAAATCGGAATTTCTTTACTGATAATATGCTGAATACCATATGTACTGTGCAGAGAAGTGTTTCCATATCCTTTATCAGAGACAAGTTTTTCCATGCATTATTGATGTTTATATTTCCCAGTGAGCTGTTCTGTGAGATGTGGAATTTCTGTCTTAAGTAGTGCTGCAGCATCTCTGTGTTTTCCCCCAATATGACTGCAGCACCATTTGGAATGAACTTTACCATCTTTTGCACATCAAATTGTTGATTAGTATAGAATTGTTTACTCTCTGTGAAAATTGACTATTGCATTCTGATAGCTGTGTCATTCCAGCAGATATTGTTTTGTAATGCTTGGTTTTAGAGGAATGAAACTTGAAATATAAAGTAAGTATTTAACTAACTGAAATGTCATTACTTCATCCACAATTGATGTGCATCATGGTTATCATTCATTATGTTTTGCAAAACAACATGGTAAATGTTCTCAACAAATTCAGACACAATTTTAGTGTGTCAGTTTTCTGGAAGTTTAACATAATTTTTCATGTGATCATGAATGTATTGAATAGAGGGCAGTGAAGAATTCATGGAAATGACAAGCAGAATATTGTCAATGAATATTTTCATTTCGACTTGACATCATTTCCACTCACTAAATTCTAATCTAAAGTTCCTATTATCGTTTGATTCCATTACTAAGTGATTTATTTCAATGCCCTATTAAATTCTTCATAACTTGCGCATTCCTTCCAGATGGACCATTTGATTGAAATGTCTCTTTTCAGTAGTTACATCTTTCCATTAGTAAACTCACAACTAACTTTGGCTTTTATATATGGCGGGCATACTACACCTCTCCTCATTCTACATTACTTTAAATTTTATTTTATTTATTGCGGAATATCCAGATTGCATATACGGCCACGTAAACATACTGCTGGTACAAATTATATTGTAAAAATCATATAGACTACATTTTATCAACAGCAACCACATAAATATTTTAATTTGATAATTTTAAAAGAAATTTTAATAATATATAAATAATAACTTTAACGAAGTACAGCTTTGGAACTCCTTGAGGATGATACAAATGTATTGAAACGTGTAGGAATGATTATAATATAAATATTGTTAAAATAAAAATTTAGTTTTAATTGCATTATCCACTTTTTTTTTTGTCCATTTTCTTCACAGTCTTCACTGAGTGACGAAGCGAAGGAAGTGTACAGCAGCCTTGTGGAGCAGGCACTCCCTTCCCCTTCTCTGCATCCGAACTCTCCCTCTCTTGATACAAATCCTTTGCGCATGCTTCGTTCAGGAGCATTTCCTGTTGTGCGACCCAGGGTTCGAGGAAACAAACACAACAGTGGAAATCAACCACATCAGTGCACACCACCTTTACAGCACCAATACAGTGAGTCATTGCCTTCAGCAACTACCAGTTCCAGAAGTGTGCCAAGACTGAGAGTACCACCACCACCTTCAGCAGCACCTCCTCTCCTACCCACAGAAACTCCTGGTTCATTTATAGCTGCTCCTTTGCCGGTTTTGAGAAACCTTTGTACAAAAGTTCCTAATGCAGACACTAAACATTGTGAAAATTTTGAAGAAGCATGTAAGGCAAATGGTTGTCATCCTTCAAGTACAACAGATACTACCAACCAAAATACTACACAGGAGTCATCTGCAAGTTCTGAGATTTCTGAAGATATTGGGGTTACTTATGCTGATGAAGTAGAAGGTGTGGAGGGAAATCCAATTCCACTTCCTCCACGTGACAGATCACGTCCATTGCCTCCAACAAAACCTCGGCATCAGCGTAAACACCCACTTATCATACCGGGAGGCGGAGTTACACGGGCACTAGCCAAGATGGTCGAGACAGAAGGAGAATGCGCAAGAAAAGAAGAAGTAACACCGCAGTCCTTAGGGCTGCAAACAGAACCTCAAGTCATATTTGGAACATCTGATGAAGGTACCTCAGATCAAGCCAAATCACCACTTGGAACTTCCAGGTAATGACATAGTTCTTCTAATCACCTTGAGTAAGTCACTTTCCATAAAATGTAGTTAGTGTCAGATATACAAAGTATGCTCATGATGAAAACTGTTCCGTCATGCAGACTTACCTTTAGACAGCAACATCTTAAATGTCATCATGGCGTAATTTGAAATAACTTGTTGATTATTTAACTGAAACAGATTATTTTCATCAGCACATAGCAATGCATTTTTATGTTGGTGTGTGCATGTTTATGTTTAATGAATGTCATTAATACTGCACCTGCCAGTAACATTATGAACCTTATTTATAAAAGCATGTCATGAAAACACAGACTTAATAGTTTGTAAGTAGAAGGAACATATTGTTCATGTTTCATATGATGTATGATTATATATGATATCAGACCTGTCATAGCTGCTATGTGTGGTTGATTATGAGGGGGTCCTTAGTCCAACTAGGAAAGAAACAAGCTACAGTGACGAAACTCGGGATTTATTCAACATACCCCCCACAAAGCTCAATACACTTTTTAGCCCATTGCTCTAACTTTTGCAAGCCACTCAAAAAAAATTTAGAAGGTTGTCCGTCCAACCAAGTCTCCGCGGCAGCAATGACCTCTGCGTTGGATTAAAAATGGCGACCTTTCAATTGTTTTTTCAGTCCAGGGAACAGGTGGTAGTCTGACGGGGCTAGATCCGAAAAATAGGGTGGGTAATCAAGACACTGGAAGCCCAGGTATGCCAGTTTCTTCTGGGTTGCAAGTGCCTGGTGAGTCAGGGCATTGTCGTGCAAGAACAAGACCCCCTTGGTGACCTTCCTGCAGCATTTTTCCTTCAAAATGTCCTTCAATTGCACCAGCAGAGGTGAGTAATACTCCACATTGATAGTTTGGCCCTTTGGAAGATAATCAATGAGGAGGATGACGTCTCGATCCCAAAAAATTGAGGCGAGAACTTTTCCAGCAGATTTTTGCACTCAGAATTTTTTGGGGCGGGGTGAGCCGCTATCGGCCACTCCAATGATTGTTGCTTTGTCTCCAGGTCATAGTGATATAACCAGTTTTTGTCCATGGTCACCAATTGCGACAGGAAATCATTTGGATCATGCTGAAAAAATTCCAAAAGTTGCTCAGACGACTGGCACCGTTGATGCTTTTGATCCGCATTCAGGCATATCGGGACCCACTTCACGGAGAGCATGGCCAAATCTTCATGAATACTGGACCCAACCTGCTCACGTGAGATGCCCAGTTGCTCAGCTATTGATTTAGCCAAAATCCAGCGGTCTTCCAAGATTAGCTCGTGAATTTGATCAATAATCTCCGGGGTGGTCACTGTTTTGGGTCGTCCAGGATGAGGCGCATCATAGGTGGAAAAATCACCACGTTGAAACTGGGCCACCCAGTTTTTGATGGTGGCATACGATGGTGCATGTTCCCCTTATGTTACTTTCAGAATGGCGTGAATTTCGTTCGATGCCTTGCCTTGCAGGAAAAGAGCTTGATGACAGCTTGCGTCTCGATGTTGTTGAAATCGTGCGAGTTGTCTGACATGCTTCCTTTCAGCCTCTGTAACAAGAAAATACTTGCAATTCAACACATGAACAGACCCCTCTTTCCAACAACACTATCGATTCTGTCCTATGACTTCAGGAAGTAGGTTGGGCTAAACACTTATCAGCACCCCTTGTACTTAATGCTGTAAATAAGATAAAGAGCAGTCCACATTTGCAGTGCATGTTTTGTTTGTGTGGCCATTACCTTTTTTGCGACTATCTGCCCATCTGCATGTAACAATTTGACAACTAGTGAGTGGATTTTTTTTTATACTTGACACTGGAGGAGTTGCAGCAAAACATTTTGGCACATGCATTATTTGGTTAAAATAAGAACAGTAACAGATATTTTACTTGCATTTCTGTGCACGTATTGAGAATTACTGAATAAGTATTTATTGGAATGATCAGTGTTCCTGACAGAAGTTGTGGAGTATAAAACACATTTTGTGTGTAGTGTATTTTCTGCAAGCATCATGGTTTTTAGATAATTAAATAAAAGGGTATATCCAAATAAAGGATATGATAGTGTCATGAACCAAAATATACTGTTGTAAAGGGATATACATCTCAACCTTTGAACAGTGGCCGTAACAGGTAGTATAAATATTCTTGTATTTTACCTGAAGAGAGCTTGATACATGAGCTGAAACATGTAGTCTAAATATCCATAAGGCATTGAGTAATAAAATATGGCTCTCTTGTGTGGCTTCATACAGAGGATTCAAATAAAAGAGACTTTTATTCTATGTTACCCCATAATTTGAGAAATGTTGAGCTTCTTTTGATCAAATTTAATAATGGAGGGTCATGGCACAGGTTTGTCAGTTCATTGCAAATTTCATACAGATTAACATCATTTAAGGGCCTAAATGCAGTGCAAAAGCACTTTGTATATGTGTGTGTGTGTGTGTGTGTGTGTGTGTGTATTATTCAAACCACAATCACTAATCTAATGGTATGGATTACATGTTGAGGAGTATCATAGATTGGCTAATTCTGGCTTTGATCTGTGGCTGCATTCAGGTTTTGTCAGGATACAGGCATGCGTTTGGCGGTGTTAGGTTTGGAAAACTTGCAAAGCATGTACAGGGAAGTTTTTCATCGGAGTTTTCTTGTATTGAAGCGTTTTTATTATACCACACAATTCATACATATGACCCTGTTAGCATGCAGACTGAAGAGGAACTTGTTGGCCCGTGTTTACATTGAAGTTCTAACGCTGCTGTAGCTTAACCTTTATCCGACGGCGCGCCATATATGGTGCAGTACTTGGAACTGCTCACCGTACGAACGCACCGTATGTGTTGCGCTGCGGGCATTTAGATCGCGCATGTGTGGCAATAAACGTTTATAAATTATGAACCGAAGGTTATTAAATAATGAAATAATCTGCACTGTGTTGCGAATACATCAGAGATATTTCAGTTCAGACAAATATTCAGTAGAAATTTTTAATGCCTACATGCAGGAAGTTAATTTAAAGTTTTATAATTTTCAGTTTATTTTACTTACGTTTCTGTT
>Ga0268261_10001103_pt1 | contig 18188 bp, 16 predicted proteins | sample TergutNc150P1_FD_190353 | JGI IMG/M metagenome (GOLD analysis project Ga0268261, IMG submission 190353) | Nasutitermes corniger P1 segment gut microbial community from laboratory colony in Florida, USA - Nc150 P1 (SPAdes) (version 2) | ecosystem: Host-associated > Arthropoda: Insects >...
CCCCCCCACTTGTTGTACACCATTCATTGTAGTCTTGCATATTATTATTTATAACTTCACTTTTATGGGTGATACTGATAATGCACACATAACAGACGTAGTATTCAGTGTTATTAATTGCGGGTACCATAAATGATTAAGTTCAGCAAAGGAGATTGAAATAAAAAATATTAACAAATGTGGCATGTCAGATTTTTCCACCATTTACCACCCTTGTAGCCACTAGAATTGCAAATTCAAATTGTCTGGGAATACAACTGTAGCTTGAAATCAAAGAGTGGTTTTACCACTTTGTCTTTTTCAACTCTGTAGCTGGCTAATATGCTCCCTGATATTCTGCATTACATAATCATGCAATAATGTTAACATCTTTACAACCTGTTGTTCAAATAATACATACCATACCCTTCTGTTTACAGACCTATATCATTACAATAAACTGCAACAGCATGCTGGTTGTAACACCAGTTGTCATGTAGGATACAAAACAGGAAGATATATGATATGATGCAGAAGTGAATGGGTTATATATATATGTATATGCTAATTGCTGCTATACTTCCATTTGATGTGAATTAACACAGATTTCCCATTCCTATGACCTTACATACATTTCTGATAATAGCTGAAGTTAAGTGTGAAACCAGGATTTAATGCAATCAGAGGTGGTGTTACTGTCAGATCCTGTGGATAGTGTTATCCATGAAATTATTGTGGGAAATATATATCAGTGACGCTCAGTCCATGATGTACATACCCCTTGTGGAAGCTCCATCAAATTGTTTTGGCAGTCTTTAAAATCTTCTGTTTAGGTTTGGTACAAATTTAACACATTCTTGAGCCCTGTGTGGGATCATCAAGACCATATTCTGGGCTGCTCGTGTTGTGTAGCAATTTGAAAGTTCTACATAAGAAGACACGCTTAATAAGCAGTAAAACTAATTCTGCTGAGTTGGATTGATATAAAGTATAAATATGGGTATTTTTCTGATCTGAAAAATGTAATGAGCACACTACATAATATAGGCTGTAGCACAACAGCTTCAGGAACACTTAAAAGTTCTGGTCATCATTATACAGGAACATTAGGTATAAGACTGTGAATCCTTCCCTACTGTGCCCACAGTCAGCTGCTGTGTTCCTTGCAGTTAACTTCTGTTTCAGCAGTGAAAGGATGTGTATGTTGTATTTTCTCACCCCAGCAAGAAGATATCATTTAAAGGAGTTCAAGAGATCATGTAGACAACAGATCTGACAACCACATCCTGTCCTGATGGTAAAAGAAGGATCACTCACATATGCTTTCACATTTGTTTATACGGAAGTAGGCTGGGATATTTTCTTGTTGAACACTTTATTTGAAAGTCATATAGGAACTGTGGTATAAATTACAACTGAGAATAGAGGCAAGTCAAAAAAAAAGTGGCAAGAAAATGTAAAAAGTTGAGAATGTCCGATGAAGAACACTGCATTTATAAGCACAGCATTTTCTACCACCTATGTGTGTTGAAGCCCATGTCTCCATATAAAAATTGAGTATTATATATAAGGAGACCACACCACACCCACTTATCAATATGAAATGAAGGATTTTACATGAATGTTTGCTTTTTATTATGAGACCTGTGGTCCCAGATATAAAGGAAGCACTGTGATGATTACCATTTATGCTTGTATTACATAGATACCATACCATTTTTGTTTTCTTCCTGCTCTTGAGGCAAGGATTAAATCCTGCTTCACAAGTCACTTGCATAATTCCATTCTTTTGAGGTGGTAATTGTATATGTATCATCAAATATGCATATTAAATATACTTTAAAAACTGTACCTTTCATTACCAACAGATACCCTGTGACAGCTCCATTGCATTAGCAAGCTGTGAAGAACCAGAGCTTCAAATAATGACTGCAAATTACTTAATGTTTTTACCTTATGTGAAGAATTTACAGTGTCATTATTGATTGCTCTTTCTATGTGCCTATGCAATCTTATGACCACTGCCCTCCCCATTCTTTTTATTGATCCCATAAGTACTCCTCTTGTATCTGTGCCCACACTTTTTTTATGTGCATATCTGCCTAACTTTGTTATCTCCATTGCCATTTTTATCACATAATTTGTCTGCTCTAAGAAAAATTGCTGCTTCCAGTGTCACTTATTTCCTTACCAATCTATCCTTAGTTTCACCAACTTTTCTTACAGGTTTTCTACTTTCAGGTCCCAGTTTTGGATCTTGTGCCTCCTGTTTCTGTGTGAATACTCTTAGAAACATCACCAATGACTGTTGGCAAACATCTTTCCAAGTCCAAGCTTCTGTGCCAGGCTCCATATGTCAAGAAACATACAATTAACCTAGTTTAACTACAATAAAACTTTGGTATGTATTGTATTATAGTTTTTGGTTGTATGTTCTTCTCATTTCTATACACATGTATTTGATGCGGAGAAGAATCCACAAGAATATGCTAGTACTTATTCTTTCACTGTGTATCTGTTTCATCAGAATGCAATTACTAGTTTCAACTTTTATACTTGTAGTTGTATTCTGATGGTTACACACATATTTTGTAATAATATTAACTTTCCACTAATTGTACATGTCAGCCATTTTTCCAAAACTGCTGTTCCATTTTGGAGGTAAAGTGCCCAGTGAATATACGGGTTGATCACCAGCTTACATGGAATTTACACACATATTTAATTTTAACTGGAAAATACCTGATTTAATTAATTTTAATGCCATTCATTTAAAATGAAAATCTCATTTTCCTGTATTAGACACTGCCTTTATTTTTAGTCTTCATTATCTCTGCAAGAGATGTGGATTTAAATGGCTCACCTGTTATTCTGCATGTTATTGACCAAAGACTGTAGAGGTTATTTGGCTTTCTCAGCATTACACTGAGTGACAATTATAATTGTCAATAGGTGCCAAAGGGTTCAAACCCAGGAACCAAGCAGCAGAACTGAGGTAATTCTTCATTTTGGCAGAATAATGACATCCTGTTGAAGGTTTGGAGGGATAAACAGAAAGAACTGTGAACACAAACAGGACTGGAAAGACTTGTTGCAGGAAGGGAGGAGGAAAAAAACTGCCTGCCCAAGAAGTGTAAGGTCTGTTGTAGGCAAAATAAAATACAGTATGTTGTTACAGGTTGTGGGGTTTGGTTCTTCATAAGGGTTCCAGTTTCAAGAGGTATCCACCCACACACACCCCCTCCAAAAAAATCTAGAAAACTGTGGTAGTCCACAGGTATATTGAAGCCATGTGTATTGTGTAAACAATCATCAATTTTCTCAATCAGTACAGCATTTCAGGGACAGCAGCTTCAAGGGTATTGTAACAGTGGCATTTACATTTCAGGAACTGTAGTTACACAGGGTGTTAAGAACCAATATCAAAAGCCAGTAACAAATGCACTTTTGGTGTGGATCTTAATATCCTTTTTCTTCATGTTCCTGTGTTTTTGGTTCAGAATCACCTTCCCATCTTGTGACAGCTCTTGACTCTGTTGGACTGTACATTTCATATGTGTTAGGTCATCACATGTATCCTGACCCGGAGACACGAATATATCTTGACTGACTGTGTCATTCTCTCGAAGATCTGGTATGTGAAAAGTATTTTGGATAGAACTCTCAACATCTCTTAAAATTAAGGGTGTTGAGGCAGCAGCAGTTCCTTTTTTGGAATGAATCTTTTTAAATTTCTTATACACTCTATTCTCGTGTTCTGACACACGGAACATGTTAAAACTTGAAGCCTCTTCTTCACATAACATTTCATGTGATAGCCTGTTCTGCTCCTCACTCGCAGCACTAGTTAACCATGCCTGTACTTTATCATGTGATGTCGGAGAAAGGTCTTCCTGTAAAATAGTTTGTCCGTCACACCACTCTGGTTCTTTATCAATGTCCCAAACTGCAAGAATCCTGGGAGCCAGAACATCAACATAATTTTCCATTGCTTGCTTTGACATCATCCACTTATCTTTCTTGACCTTCTTCTTTGTATTTTGATGGAGCTTGTATCGGTCAGACCTCAATCCTGAAACAAGCACATAGATAATCATAAGTCTCATATGTTTGCTAGAACCTCAGTCACATGACAAGTACCATATAGCTTTCTCAAAGCTTGGTTCCAGAAACATACAACACCTGTAAGTGTTTCTCTTACAAACAGAACTTCCACTTAACAAGGACCAAACCAAACATCATAGTTGAGTGGTTAGCACTCCTGATTCAGAATACTCTTATGTTCAAGTGCTGGTCCACAGGCTGCTTTTCCTCAGGTTTTGTATGTTTTTTGTCAGCATCTCCATGAAAATTGGACAGTATTGTTTGTTATGATTATTAAATAACAGGGCAGTTTTAGAGTTATTAAATAATGGAGCAATATTATTTCTGACTATTTTTAAGTAATGGGACACCAGTGTTTCTCAGTATTATTAAATAATGGGATGTATTGTGTGTTAATATTACTAAGTAAGGTTTGACCATTTTTATATACTTCTAAAGCATTTTTAGTAATCCTCCCATGTGATGCTGTAATTTCTGTGCAGTTTATAAAGTCACTGCTAAATAAGAAACAGTAAATCATGAAGATCAAAATTTTTACTTCTGTCAGTTTTGTTGTAATCTTCCTTGCTGACCTCACTACGGTAACTTCTAACACCTGAAATCTAAATACTCTACCAATATATGCATCTTACAAAGAATGTATCCTGGAATAAGACCCTTGCAACTAAATTCTTTATTCGGAAAGTTCATTACATGAAAATACAAACATACTTTCTACATTTAGTATAAGCAGTCAACAAGCACTCTGTTGCTGAGGGTTCTATTGGACAGGAAACTGTTCTTACAGGGAATTAAAGCATTGGCATGTATATGACTTTCAAGGAATCTTATCTGCAACATCTTACTGCTAGAGATCAGGAATAATATGTAGTAGTAGTACAAAATATTTCCAGAGTACACATACTGTTCTGTATTCTAGATGAGAGTTACTACATACTTTAGCAGCAACTGTGACTGGAATAGGGCTAAAGTATTTTACCTAAGCAAATTTCTTTCCCTTTAGTTATTATTTACTCAGTATAATTTCTAACAATAATCAGATATGACTTACTTTGGTATACATGTTTCATTTCCTTCCTTGAAGTTATTTTCAGAACAGATGAGGTCTTCGCCTTGAGCAGTTGCTGTTCCCATTTTATCAAGCATCTCAAGTCCTTATTCTCTGAACAGTCATTTACCACCCCTGAACTGTTATTCACATTAATCTTCTTATTTGTGCTACTGCCCTTAACATCAAAGCACAGATTTTTCTTACTCGATTGCAACACATTCTTAGGTTTCAAGATATGTCTGAACACATCTCCAGCAGCAGTCTGAGAGAGAAGGGTAAGGTTAGAAGCTTGTGGTGGCAGCCACACCAGTCCTGTCAGGCTAAACTGAACACGCTGTTGTGTGAATGGATCAAGCCATATTCCATATCTGTGGGCAAAATGAACCGCATCATGCAGGTTCGGAAGGGCGAAAGGAGGCACGTGACTGTATGGTACTTCTCCAACCCAACTGTTAAGTAGTGACACTATCTCACCAGGCTCTTGGTTTCCTATGCACACTAGCTCTTTTGCACTATCAGTACCTACTGTACAACCATATAATGGTGTGGAACACAGAAGGTGTGTCCACCGCTGTAAGGGTCTAGATCCAGCACGTATGTCATACAGAAGAACGTGGTGACTGGTGCACACATACAAGGTATGTGGTTGTCGGCAGCTTTCAAACTCCAAGGATATGGCCTCACATCTTTCTAGACATTCTGGTACCTTCTTAAGACATAACAGCAAACTAGCTTTCCTTAAATGGGTCTAGAAAACACAAAAATGGTGCCAATTATTACCATTGTATGCACATAAAATGTAACACTACACCTTGTCTAAGAATACTGTACATTATATTGTACACCTCAAAAGCTCCTTCTATACCATAATTCTTACACTTACACTACAGATGAAAATTACATTTTTCTACCAAACCTGGAACATCTTTATCCTTTACCTCTTTATTTCATCAAGAAGGATGCTTGTTATCCTCCCTCTCCCTGCAAGAGTATAGCAACGTACAGCAACAAAATAGTTGAAAAAATCTCACTAAAGCAAGGGCTTCCTAGCTTTTTGATAAGAGACACTTTGATGATGTGTTATTAAATTTTGGACTTATATGTGTCAAACAGGGAGATTTCTGTAGAGGGTCACACAGATCAGTGAGCTGCCCAGGCTACCTGGCCACTTGCTGACATACATAACACACTACAGAAACATCCCTTTGTAAGTGACGTTATTTTCACCCTTATGTAATGTATTCAAAGATATGTCTGTAACATAGTGTGTGTAACGTTATCTTAGTAATTCCTACCCGCTTGTCCAGAAAGTATGAACAGCATCTGTCAGTCATCCTTATCATATATGGATCATTACAGTAAGATACACTGCACCATTTATCTGCCAATTTCCCTGCTGCAGGAAGTCTGGAAGTAACAGGATTCCTAGAATAAAAGTAACAGCAACACTGCAGTATTATGTCATTTTTGATAAACATCGGGTTACTTATTTACAATACGGTGAACTTAAAATTATCTGCCCATATGAACTATGGGACTTCTACAAACCCTGGCCACAGATAATAAAAGTTCACTGTACAGTGAAATGCCAGTGTGATATCATTGAACCTTTTAGATTTATTAATTTGAAAAAAGGCAAATCTCTCTACTAGTCACTCTACTTAAGTAAGAAATTATTCCCTCTTATGGAGTCTCATTCTCAAAGACATAATCTGTATTCTAATATATATCCAACAAGATGCGACATTACACAATTTATTTTATCTGGAAACTGCTCTACATGTTTCGGGTGGTACTACCACCCATCATCAGGAGTGCAAACAACTGTATTTACAACATCTGGTATTTGCCATACCGTTACTGTTACCTGCAACTATAGCGGCAGGTAGCAGTAACGGTATGACAAATACCAGATGTTGTTGATACAGTTGTTTGCGCTCCTGATGATGGGTGGTGGTACCACCCGAAACATGTAGAGCAGTTTCCAGATAAAATAAATTGTGTAACGTCGCATCTTGTTGGATATATATTAGAATATTCTTACGATGCATGGACCCATGAACTAAAAAAAAAAAAAAATAATCTGTGTTTTTACCGTAGAATGAGCACACAATTTTCATGCAAGAGGTCAAATTATATATTTATTGCAAAGTTAACTGCCTTCTAGTTTTTTTCATAAACATAATGTAAACTGAACACACGACGCATGTTGTAAATTCTTGCAAAGTTATTTCCTTTCCCTTCTGAAGATCACATTGTACTGAAAACTGCTTACATTACATAAAGAAATTTTGGTGCTCTTCCAATATGTGATCTACCTGTGAGTATGTGATCTCCCGTGTTACAGGTTGCGAAGGTAGCAGGAAGTATTGTGTAGAACCGGAAAGGAATTGTGCACGATAAACTCTGAACACGACACTTGCTTTATTCATGTATTTAATGGAACTGTACATGGAAACATAAGTTTCTGTATTAATATGAAAACAGCCAAGTGTATGATGAAAACCAAACACATTCAACGATACACACTTTTTACATCATTCAGGAAATCAATTAACAAATTCGGTGAGTGTTTCCTCATCACCCGGTAGCAGTATTCGTTTAGGTGGGACTGCAGCAACAGTTCAGTGGTCCCTCTCATCTTTCTTAATATCTTCATTTTCACGTCCAATCATGAGCGCTCAATACCCAGAAGCAGGATTCACATAATTTTCCTGATGGTTGACAGTGCTATGAATGAATCCAAGAGACTTTAATGTAGAATAGGCCGGCCACTAGTCGGAATGAATGACAGATCCTTGTGCACATTCCCGGGTGATGATTGGCACAAGTGTCTCTTTATCACGGCGGTTGACGTAGAAGTAGCGACAGTCGAGACCTTGCTTTAAACCAAAAACCCACGGGCCATCTATTCTTCTACCATGATTCCTGTTGTTTTCTAGAAGCACATCACTATCTTCTGATTGTGGTGTGCGATTACCCTGCAGAAGTCTGCCGCGATTGTATTTACGTTTCCCAGCAAATCGAGCCTCGTCTATCTGTATTGGTTCTTCAGCGGTACCAAGCATTTGACTTTTCTTTTCAATGACTTTCGTACATACCTCCCGGCACATGTTGTACCAATCAACTATTGCTGAATGTGATCGTCCAGTAATTGTTTCGGCATACTTAATATGAGTTTCACAGAGGAAGAAGTACACAACATCCAATATCTGACATAAAGACAGCTTACATTTCATCTTGTTATTGAGATCCGAGTAATGGAATAAACTATTCCCATGACGTACACTTCTCATTACTTGGCATCCTTTTCTTGGACATCTCATAACAGGTACACTGTTCCCTCGAATTAATCTTCTTTTATTCTGCATAACACTTCCACACTTATCGCAGTTTATCACAGCTTCCTCCGGATCATCCAACAGATTACGTTCGCGTAGATATTGTACAGCAATTTCCTCGCTACATATAACTGTTTTAACGAATTCCACGTGGCTCTGCATTGCTGACGGTTCCTCACATCAAATCGTAAACAAGTGAACTGGGCTACCAATACGACCGAACGGCACATCCCAAGATTTGTGTACTTGTCCGCTAGGGGGTTGCAGGAGGTGCATCACTTGCGGTATGAGGGGTTGCCAGAGGTAGATCACATATTGGAAAGAAAATGATGCGGTAGATCACATATTGGTTTCTAATATACACCAAGTGTTGTAAATTTAAAATGTACTGTTTACAAGCAAACTAAACAAATCTTGCAGGTTTCCAAACATGCTCTGCAGCTGTACTTCAACAGTGTGCCCACCCTGCATGAATGTCCCACTCTTGAACACACTTCCTGGTTGTAACAGTACAGTATGTTCCAGGTGAATGGCGGTTGAGATCTAATCCTGTGAATGGGTGTTCAGATGTTGCCTTGCTCACACTTTCCAGGTGCAAGCCGGGGTCGAGTGAGTACAATTGACACATATTGCGCAGACGCGTGCCAATCCACCCTGCAACAGCAGTGTAATTTGCAGATAAATACCTTACTGGTCTACCTCTTATTTCATAATGAAAAATATGCCATTAGTTCTGTATCATGTTCAACTGACATACTTTCTTGAAAATGTGTTATGATCACTGAATATTATCCCACCTTTCTATTCTTCAATTCATTGTCATAAACAATACCAACATGACAGATACAGTAACTGTGGAGCTGAATAGTACTGCGGTTTAATGTAGGGACTTGGTATGTTGTACAGTAAGAAATGTGAAAGTTTTCATACAATGTAAGAAAGGAACCTGTCAGCTGCACAAAACCTATGTAGGTTAGTCAGAGTTTCCTGCATATATTTCATTCTACTGATGAGTGACAGATGTGGAAATATTTCTACTTACAGTGTTAGTTTTCAAACACTGTGTTTAGGTGTGTAAAGTGCAATACTGAGACTACAAACATACCTACAAACTTTAAATATTGAAAACTGCAAATATTGTAGCAGTGTGAAACTTGTCTAAAAATTTTAACACAGTCAATTTGTCTGCAAAGAAACAGATTTCAAATGCAAAATGGTTAATTTGTAATTTATACTGGCCTTAAAAGTTATTAATTTGAAGGAAAATAGCATCCTAAGATCTTCCTACACATTCTTTTTTAAACCCTACTAAATTATTCTTCCATATTTTGATCAGAATTTGAAATCTGATGTGGGTGGGGGGTTGGGGAATTCAAATATTTAATTTTAATTTTGTGTTTGACAGACAAATTTTAAAGCTAAGTGTCCAGCAGATGGGATGGGATGGTTCTGGAACCTGCATTGAAAAGTCCGATATGCTATGGACTTCTATGTCTGATTTTTAACAAAAAACTTTGAAAAAAAAATTGCAGTACAAAGCCTGAAGTTAATACAGTTTAAATTGCATTAACTGCCAATTATCAGTTTACGTATCATGATCGAATTGTGAATTCTCTAGTAATACCCATACCCACAACTTAACTAAGTTTCTTGTATATTCACACTCTGTCCATACAAATGATTCAGCCCTTCAATGCTGTGACTTTTAGAGGCAGGATTTATAAAAGGGACTGCATTATCACCACTGTGATTATGTGACTATCCCCAAAATTAGTTCTGCCAACATTTAGGATGTTGTATTCCACCAACATACCAGCCCTCATAATAGGTGATATTCACCTTTATCATGCTTGCATATTCCACGCAACTGGTGGATGGTGTGACCACTGGTAGGCTGAACAAAACTGCCAGTTGATAATGAAGCCTGCCAGTTATTTTTCATTTCCAATGGCAGAACACCTGAAATGATCAGCAACAAATACTGCACACAATTCTAACTATTTCTCTTATAAACATCAGGTGTCTGGAAGGAAACAAAGCACAAAATTATTCTGCATCACTGTCTTAAAGAATTACAGTGATCAGCAAACTTTTGTCCTCTTCTTAGTCTAGTGTGATAAATTGGTGCTTCATTCCTGTGATGATTTTATACCTGAATCAATGAGGGTAAATAACCCAGGACATGTGGAACACTAGAATAGTACACTAACCAAAAAACCATTCAGGAATGGTTGCCATTATAATTGTTCTTATGTTAGTGAGCTCAAGGTATTGTTCGACAGGCCAAAGCCCACAGCGGGCTGTAGCGCCAATGGAAGAAGAAGTAGTAGTTAGTGAGCTCTTAGGTTTACAGCAGTGACGATGATTATTACTGCCCTCTGCGATGGTAAATGTTTACCATTTTCAGATGAACATGTTGCCTCCAACTTCAGAAGGAGTTACTTCCCATCTCATAGCACAGGAAGCCACATGGAGCTCACATCTACAGTTGAGTGGCTCACAGCCTGTACTGTTCAGTTCTGTTCTGAAGTATACCATCTCCCTCCATTTCACAGCAATACTCTCATTAATTAATTAAGATACTGGCAGACTTTTTGTATGACGTGCCCGTGGAATATGGCTGAGAATGGTGAATATGAATAACACATTGTTAAATGCACGTTAGTTTAAATTTTATGAAATTCATCAAATTACACACGTAATTGGTCTTTCCTTTTGCCTGCAGTAGTTAGCAGCAACACTTGGCCACCCATCTCCAGCTGATCCAAGCATCCTCCACTGTAGTACCAATTGTAAGCCTGCAAATACAATCATGATTCAGTGTTAATATTATTTTCCTATCTCAATACAACTGCCCTGCCTTTGCAACAATAATATTGAACAGTACCAACATACACAAGAAAGAGATACATATAAAATACTTAATCAAATTTGCATATATCTTCAACATTACTCAAACCAGTAATATCAATGTATATATCTTGACTGAGATTTTTCATGTTTTTCCTCAGTTTTATACATAAATGGTGACAGAGTACAATTATAAAAACAATGCTCAAAAGAAAACTTGTTTCTTCTGGGATGTTGTGTTCCGTCACTGGGTGTTCATTGCCCAACGTTTCAAAACCATGCAGAGGCCAGTACATGATCTTGGTCTTTGAAACACTGAACAATGAACACCCAGCGATGGGGCACAACATCACAGAAAAATGGTGTTCTCAGCTGCACCGCTTCAAACGCCCCAAAAGCTTCTTAACAGCCACTTGGTAATGGAAATCATTCTACCATCCCAAACTTCTCTGAAAAAATGGGAAATCTTACCCCATCAAATTCTTTGTCTGGATTTCCTGCAATTAATTTCACATAGCCTGCATCTTTTTCTGAAATTGTGTGTACTGTTTTATTTGATGAAATCACATCCTGCAGAACCTGACAAACCATGTCTTCTGGAACACATCAGAAATGTAAGAAGTTAGAAAAATAGAATAGTTCTAAGTGTTCTCTGAAATATATGACAAACAGCCACAACATGGTTGAGCTTGCCATACAGGCCTGAAATTTTGTAAGTTCCAGGGACGAGCAAATACAGCCTGAGTGATGAATCTGGCCAAATTACTGTATGCCTCAATTCATCTAAGTACATATCAGTGAATTCACAACATTATTGGGACTCAGGTGTGACTTCTAAAGTCTGTTCCCGACCTAATGGAAATATTTTCATGTCTGCTGTTCATGTACTATCAATTGAATAATTCCCAATTAATTTTTCTTGACTTGAAGTTTACAATGAATGTTTGGAATGAAAATTCATGGGAAGCTGATATTTTCATTGTAAGTATGAGAAATTTTGCCTAAAAATTAGTATAATCTATTTTATGCTGAAATTACCTATGCTGCGACGTGTTTCTGTATGCCAAGAATTTAAAGATAAATCAGTTATATGTATGATATGACATAGACAAGCAATAAACCATATTTAACATCTTATATTAGGAATATCATGTATGTTGTAGAAAATAAAAAGTCAACTACAAGCAAAATATTTTTAACATCTGTATGTGACTGCTTACTTTTCTTTTGTGTTCTGTATTGACCCTTATATACATGAACTTGATGTTTCCAAAGAAGTTTCTTCTTGACTAAAACAGTTGCTGGATCTTCACCTTGTAACACTGTAACAACACATAAGAAGATCTGGAACTTTAATTTACTTACATTCCACAAATCCATCATGGGACCTTTAAGCCAAACACATAGAAGATGTAATAATACGAATGTATATTGTAATTAACACTAATGAAAATGCAATAATCAGTTTTTTTTTTTTCCTACAGCACAACAGCTTCTAATGAGCCAAGGCATCTTCATTTTTGAGGCTTCACAATCACACTCAGACACACCACACTTGGTAGGACTCTACTATATGAGTGATCAGCTGGACACACAGACCTCTACCTGACAACACACAACACTCACAAGAGACGGACATCCATGCCCTAGGTGGGATTCAAACCCGCAATCCCAGCAAGCATGCAGCTGCAGAACCATGCCTTAGAGCGTGTGGCCACTGGGATCGGCACTCATACAAATAGAACGATTAATATAAATAAAACTAGACAGTTGTTACAGCTATTTACAGACACGTCTTGAATTTGTGATGGTAAATGATATCTAGCAAGGTGGTATCATTCACCATACCAAGGGTTTTTGGTGATTGGTTGACCGTGCATCGTAGTATAACCTTGGTTGATTTCCAACTTGATGCACAAAATTCTTATTTATTTATATATAATACATTTATTAAAATCCTCTACATGTTTCGAGCATTACCCTGCTCATCTTCAGGAGGTCTACGTCGTAATTGTATACATGCAGCCTCCGGTATCGTCACTCTCTGCAGGTGACTGTCCTGTGCACTAGTTGGGAAAGAACTAGTCGGATGAGCGGGAATCCCACGGGAATCCAGCGAGAGCTGGACAGTGCAGAAAAAGGAAAGGAAAAAAATTTATGCTTTTGAGCTATGGACGTGGAGAAGAATTTTACAAGTTCCCTGGACAGAGAAGAGAACAAACCTTTCAGTTTTGGAAGACGTGAAACCCAAAAGATCAATTGAAGTGACAATCCTCCGATTAAAGTTATGTTATTTTGGTCACGCCATGAGAGCAGAAAGGTCACTGGAACGGGACATTATGCTTGGACAAGTTGAAGGACAGAGGAAGCAGGGAAAACCACGGATGCGATGGCTTGACAGCATCAAGGAAGCAACTGGCCTACGATTGGAAGACCTAAGAGGAGCAGTACAAGATAGGAAAAAATGGCATACGCTGGTGGAAGAAACGACTCGGAATAGAGTATGCACAAATGTGAAGTGAATTCAGGAGAAGGCAATGGCAAACCACTCCTGTACAGCTAAACTTGCCTAGAAAATCCTCCGTAGGATCACCAGGAGTCTAAGCAGACTCGACGGACTACTACTACAATGTACTATTAATTCCATATTCACTTTTGTAGAAAAATGCTGCCTGAAAATATGCACCACAATACATCCTACATAACAGTAAATCACCAACAGAGCAGGTCTAAAGGTATCCCTAGACAGTCAACAGTATTGTGCAATAATTTATCCTGCACAATATTATTGGCTGTCTAGTTGTAATATTGTGCAAACTAAAATAAAATGTTGAATAGTCTGTAGACAGTTTTGCATAATATTCATTTAGTTATCGCCTGCCTGCCAAGCAGTACACATGTTTCCAATATAATAATTCCAATGGATTGAGGAGATATAGCATTTATGAATTTCAGGTTTCAAGAGTATCTCCTGAGGCCAAATAGCCCAGCATTATGGATAACACTGCCTGGGTGTGACTGCTTCTCGCATATATATCTTTTGGCAATTGTAAGGGTAACAATCTCGAGTAGCTCATCCAATGATGAACCAACCAACCACAGAAAATTTTGTAGTCATTTGGCTCATTCAGCCTGAAGTTTGTCATAAGATTTTTGTGTGTGTGTATTATGGCCTTCATTGGTACCATTCTTTGGTCCAGTGGAAAATTTTCTTTTCCCTTCTTAAACACAGAGCTAAAACAATGACCACAGAAGCAGCATCAGTATCACTCAACAAGTTTACTTGTCGCAACCCACAAGCAAAATGAAATATTGCACAATAATATTCAGTCATCTAGGGAGAAACATATTACACAATAAAACTTCAAGGCAATAACAGTGCCCATCTAGGGGCCACTTAAGACAAGACCAAACATTTGGTATGTGTACAATTAAGTGGTAGGGGCTCTCAAACACAACTGTTTATTTAGACAATTACTTTATTGTCATAAGGATGGCAGTTACAAGTTATGGGTGCCTTCTCATTAAGTTATCATGAGGCTGTGATAACAATCATATGCAATGGAAAACCATGTGTTGCTATGTACACTAAGGTTCAAGTAATAACTGAGATACCAGTTTAACATTATATCGAAACTTTCCAGTTGTTATACTGTAGGACCACAACTAAGCGAACAGGACACCTACTAATTGCGATATGAACCAAAAATTACAGAGAATGCGAAAGTCACAAGACACTAACCTAATATGGGAAGAGAAGGCCCCTGACCTCTAAAAATGATGCTTCGGCCAATATGTCATACACTCTACAGACTAACAGATACATGTGCAATTGACGTTACAGGTCTATTATAAGCCGTACGTTCCAGTTACTGCACAATGCAAGCAACAATTATAGCAGAATAAGCAATACCATTGATTTGACTTGGGATCCAATAAGCAGTAGTGAAATGCATAACATTTCTTCACCTTTACTAGAAACTTTAGATGGTGGCAGCAGAGGCAGTGGTTGCAAACAATTGTAAGGGAAGACTCGTGAACCGTCTTTATCTTCCGCATCTACCTTTTCATGCAGATTATGGCCTGGCACTCCATAATGAGGAAATCTGTGTAACGACAAACTGTCACACTTTTCTAGTACACCTCGATACACATCTACCATTTTAACACTCAATCACACTTCCTAAAATACTGTTTCAATAAAAGAATGTGCTGACATAACCTAGCCACCACAACAATCGCTTCGTTCTCACAAAATGGAAAGTAATTTTTCACGCTACGTTCTGCGTAGTACATATACGTATTTACTTCCTCACACATTATTACATAGTTGACTGATGCAAAAATAAATGTGCCTCTGAGATGTACGGCGCCATCACCACGATTTAAATTACCGCAACTTCCCACCGTCAATGACCAGCCGTCGTCATACTAAAGATGCTTAGGCGTGACCACAGATCGTCTATGGCGTGACCATGGACCATAGTTGGGCGTGACCGCGTAGTTCTACCTCTGTGGCACTGTGTTACAAATCTGTACGAGGTAGAAATCTGTGGATACAGTTGAACGACTGCAGTGGAGTATGGCAGAGGGAGAATGGTAGGGATCTCTAATCCATGATAGGGATTTACCACATGAGCTGTGGTTAGGGATATATATTTATAGAATCATGGGTTTGAAAGTATTTCAGATTGTATTTGATAATGTTAGCGAAACGTTCTACCCTGGCCAGACGGTATCGGGGCGTGTTCTTTTATCTCTCTCCTCGCCAAAAACTGTGCGTGGTGGGTAAATTTTATACATAACAGCAGTATTTTTTAACCATGATAATATTAAATCATTTTGAATTGCACGATAACGGAATTTATATTAATATTCCATAAATGTGAGTAATTTGTGGGTCTTATCAAGCAGCAGTCGTACATGGATTTTATGTGCCTTGTTGAATATGTTAAGGTTATTAGGTTTTATTTATCAGCTAGGTGGTGTTTATGTTACTGCAGGTTGCACATATAGTGGAGCCCGATTCGCTTAGCGACAGGCTGGATGACTGGGATTTGATTCCCAGCAGGGACAGAGATGCGTATGTTTTTACCATTACATCCAGCTTGATTCTGGGGGGCCTGTGTATTATTCTATAAAAGGGGAAAAGGAGGCACTTTCTTTGGGGTGAAGGCAGTTGGGGCGTTAAGTCGACCACTGACCCTCATGTGTTGCCAGGGTTAAAAATGTGAGTAGTAATACCCCTGTTCCTCCACATGTTTCCGTGGTGTTGGTGGTGAATTAAGGACAAATACATTATTACCTTCCAACTGAACTTGCAGAAGCAGAGATGGACCAGGTTCTTATGTGACAGCTTCCATTTTTCACTTCCCAACGTGCATGTGGGCGGTCGGCAGTATTGGCTATATGGATGTAGTAAACAGGCTGGCAGGAGGTGGTAACCTGTATTTGTCAGATGCAGTAATGACCCTATATTATTTTAGAGTATTTAATCTTACAATAGTAGTATTTTTTTATAGACATGTTGGCCTGAAAAATAAGGACAAACAACATGTGGAAAGTAAAAGTTGTGTACTTTTTGTAAAGTAAACATGTTCATCCTAGCCAGTTTATATGTATTTAACACAGCAGTAGTAACTTTATTCCATTCATCAGTTTTGAAGTCATACTGATCATTGCCAGAATGTGTTGAATAGACTGAGGTTACACAGTTTAGAATGACTCATGTGTGTCTAATAGTCATAACAGCTGGGTTCAAGACAGTTTTAAGGTTTAAGTAGCACAATGTGGTTTGAATGAGATCTAATTCTTTTCTGTTAGGAACACTAGGAAACTTGATGGCTAATGTCCTAAGATTGAGAACTATTACTGCTCTCTTAGAGATGTGTTTTTGAAAGCAAATGAAACGTAAGAATACAAGATCAGAGTTTGATTCTGGTATGAATTTTCAATTGCAGCATGAATTATGTGTTGGGTTGATATAAGAAAATCTTGTTTGAACACTAATGACTTCGTTTTGGAGGTGTTGCTCAGCTGTGTGTCACATTTATTGCAGGTATTTTGATCAAATTTAAAGGTGAAGCAAATGTTCAGTGGACTGAAACTGAATCACGAAAAAACAGTGATGGAACTACTGAAGAACATACTGTGTATTTTCAAGGAAATGAAAAATATTTTGAAAGTAAATACCATTTGGTTGGTGGACATGGTAAGTATATGATGTCAAACTATTATGAAAAATACTGTGCAATATGATAGCAGGTATTGGGGTTTGCTTGTACCCTGAGAGGGAGGCTGCAGTTTCCTCCAAAGTGTTGGTAAATTTATATGACACTATCTTGTGTCACATCCCAGAAGACAGTAATCTCCATAGTTACTGCAGTGCAGTTATTATGTAGACAAAAGGTGCAAAATGGTTTTTTGACTCACAGCTGAGTTCCATCATTCCTTTGAATACAGGTAGCGATATTCACCTATGTTGAGGGTCAGGAACCTTGTCTGCTCTGGATTTTGTCTAATCTGTTCCAGGCCTAGCCATTCATGTTGACAGGTCTGCTCATCCAGATGTTAAGAGTAGTAACTGCTCAGCTGTGAATGTCCAGTTTCCTACTTATCTGAATTTATTTTGACATCTGAACTGGATTATCAGACATTCTGCCACACTGGCCTTCTGTGTCAGTCAGTCACCAGAAATTTGCATTTGTCAGTTCTGGTGGATTATGTTACAGGCCATGTTTTTTTTTTTTTTTTAATCTCCTTAGGTTTAACCCTTTAAACCCCGAATTAAATCCCATCTGCTATTTGCTGGCATTATTAGCTCACCATTTTCTCCACGTTAGGAGGATAAGGGTTAAATCATT
>Ga0268261_10001104_pt1 | contig 18187 bp, 10 predicted proteins | sample TergutNc150P1_FD_190353 | JGI IMG/M metagenome (GOLD analysis project Ga0268261, IMG submission 190353) | Nasutitermes corniger P1 segment gut microbial community from laboratory colony in Florida, USA - Nc150 P1 (SPAdes) (version 2) | ecosystem: Host-associated > Arthropoda: Insects >...
TGACATTGTGTTTGGTCAGTGGACAGACTGCAGTGCATAGTGTGTGGGAGGTGACATTGTGTTTGGTCAGGGGACAGACTGCAGTGCATAGTGTGTGGGAGGAGACATTGTGTTTGGTCAGTGGACAGACTGCAGTGCATAGTGTGTGGGAGGAGACATTGTGTTTGGTCAGTTGACAGACTGCAGTGCATAGTGTGTGGGAGGAGACATTCTGTTTGTTCAGTGGACAGACTGCAGTGTTAACTGACAGGGGAGCTTCATTGCAGTAGTGAAAATGGTAATAGAAGCTGTTTTCTGGGAAGAGGGTGTCATGGCAAACATTTGAGCTGTGGAAGGTTAAAAGAGTCAAACAACTCCTTTTTGTTTTGTGATATGATATTGTGTCACTGGATAGTTGGTGCCTGGAATTTTGAATGAACTTACTGAAGAAGTCCAAGAGGACTGCTTAACCATTGTAGATGAAGACATTGTGTACCTTTGAAACATCAGTAGCCACTCACCCAGTGACCTAGCTTCATATTCCAGAAAACATGAATCCTGCATAAAACCACTTTGAGAACCTCATGTCTTGCATGCTTAACTTGTGTTGCTTCCATATTCCATGCAGAAGTATCTGTGTGGATGTAGGACACTGATGGTGGGAACCTGTACATTCTGACAGGTTTGCAACATGTTTAAATTCTGGCTGGTTTGTCAAAATGGCTGTTAAAATGTTTAGAAAATGTATGAACATAAACTTGTGCTGGATTGTGGATTATTGTGTTAAATTTGTAAAGGTGCAGATAGCCAGAGATGTTGCAGGGCCTCTCAACTGTTGCACACATGACAGCCTTTGTTCTGCAGGTTTGGACAGTCGGTGGTGTCCGTGTTTAAAACCCTATTTGAGAAATTTATTTGCCCATGAGACATTCTCCTTTTCATCCTTGCATATCATATTCCTAATTAATTTTTTTCTGTGGCGCTGCGACCCAACGCCGGTCATGTCCTCCTCATTCTTGAGGTTTCTAGATCACACACAATGACGCAGCACAGTCGGTAGGACTCCTCTGGACGAGTGATCAGCTCATCGCAGAAACCTCTACCTGACAACACACAACACTCACAACAGACAAACATCCATGCCCCCAGTGGGATTAGAACCCACAATCTCAGCAGGTGAGCGACCACAGACCTACGCCTCAGACCGCCTGGCCACTAAGACTGGCATCTCTTATTCCTGGAGAGCTCAAATCATGTTTGATCGGCATTTGTATCTTGTTATCATTGATAATGTAAGTTTTTTTGGCCGTGGGTTTATGTCATGGAATGTGTGCACTTTGATTATTGTTGTTTAGTTCTTGATAGCCTCAATGATATGCACATGATGTATGGAAAACCTTTGTTCTGTTCTGCATAGATGGTAAAAATTGTACAGTTGTGTCCTGGTGCACCTTTGTCCAAATTAGCACAAGTTTGTGTTCTGCATGCTAAAACATGGCACGATAGTTTTATTCAGTTGTCTTCTTTATCAGGCATATTATGTAGGAGGATATGGTTCACAAAGGAAGTGCAAGAGTTCCGTACCGGCACCACAGCATCTTGGGTCATGGAAGGCTTTGTTGAACATAATTGTATAAATACTTTTTTGGGCAAAAAGAAAAGCATCTTTGGGCGGTTTTGGAGTTCTGTTTTTTCAACATTTTTCGTCACAATTTGAGGAGCTTATATACAGTTAAAAACAAAAGAAATATTATAGATTTTCTTGAATGCGTTCCTGAAAATGAGTGTCTTTGTCTTAGTTTTTCCATCCCTATTCCACAGCTGTAACCCAGCAATTTGGAACTTAAAAATGTTTGGAAACTTCTATTTTTAAATTTTTAAAGACACGTTGTTGGAAAAATTTTGTTATTTTTCTGTATGGAAATGCTGTCGCATATGTACATAATGATTACACCATATCTGTCATATTATGGATGTTCAGAACATTTATTGCTGTGTGCAGAGTGCTTTGCAACAGGAAGTCTTTGTCATACTTTTTACCCCCTTTTTGTAAACTGTAGACAGGCAGGTGGGTAGACAGACGGACGAACAGACAGAGATGTGGTATTGATTACATGCAGATATTTCAACAAATGACAGACTGAACTGAAGTTGAAGTTAATGTGTGGATGTTTATTGTAATGGGTCTCTCTTATACTGTCCCACCAAGCACTGCAGCTTTACCACATAGAAGAGCTTGCATCCATCAGCACAGTCTGCGACAGCTGCTGTGCTGATGGATACTCTTGTGTTCTAAAGTAGGTTAGAACCAAAATTGTATCATGTTGTGTTAACTGCCCCACTTCCTGCTGGTGTTGCACCATTTTAGGCATTCTTTATGAAGTAAATAAAGGACACCTTATGTGAAGACCACGTCAGTCTCTCTGTCTGACCATTTGTGACTTGGTGTCAGTGGCTAAACCATTTGTGACTTGGTGTCAGTAGCTAAACCATTTGTGACTTGGTGTCAGTGGCTAAACCATTTGTGACTTGGTGTCAGTGGCTAAACCATTTGTGACTTGGTGTCAGTGGCTAAACCATTTGTCAGATTTTTGTGCAATGCAATGTAGGATTTTTTTTTCCATAATTTGTCCAACAAGCATGAGTTTTGTGGTAAATTGCTCAGTTAGGCACAAGTGCATTGCCACAAATACATTCCATATTTCTTGATTAATTGGAAACATTCAGTTTGTTAGAATCCATATAGTGCTGTTTTAGCAGTTGTGAGTTTGTGAAAACTGGTGCACTGAAAGCATTACTTCACTTAAGGGCATGACAAAATTTCACCCATTTTTTCTATATTTTTGGGGTGATTGGGCTAAAATTTGGTACAGGAGATGACCACAAAAATTTATTGAATGGTTGTGAGTTTTGTAAAAATTGGCACAGTAGAATCTGAATTTACTGAGGAGGTAAATTAATTTGGTACAGGCTATCTGCTTATCATGAGTTCCACGTAAACTAGCATAGGAAGGTCATACTTCTGTGTGAGCATAAATGAAATGACTTACCTGTGTACCATGAAACCCCATAGACATTTTGAAACTAAAGAATGCCTTGATAAAGCCTGTACTATGTCACTGCACCATTTACAGTCTCTTTTGAAATTTGAACCTGACAGTGGAAGTGGACACAATAATGATATATCTGAAAAGGGAGTCTGTAAGCACTGAAGGCTGGACATGAGGTTTTGTATGGTCATAGCAGAAACCTGCCTACCCCTTGTGTTTACTTACATTATGACACTGTTTTGTCTGTGTCACTGCAGTTGTTGCTGTCTGTGTCAGCAAATTGTATTGATGACAGAGAAAACTGTACTATGTGAGATTTCGGGTTCTTACAGTGGTGGTGCTGTGGATTCAAGTCTTCCATGATGTGATGCTGTGGCAGTGGGTAATTAGTTACCATTGTTACAAAGGATCATAGTGCCTTCATCTTCAGGGTTAAGCAGTTGAAGAAGATAAGAAGATGCTATAATCCTTCAAAATTTTGGGAACTACTCACCCACTGACAGATGGTCCACATCCCAGAAAGCTTGAGTCTTCTGAAATAATAGAAACATGGTTGCATAATATCTTCTGTTTTGGGAATATCCAGCATGGGCATTTCCTCTTGTATTTGCACATTTTCCATATCTAGTTATGATATGGATACTGCAGTCCCACTCTCACACAGCTCACTCCTACAGTCTCTTTTTGTCATGTAAAATTGTGTGATGCTATAAATGGCTGGTGATGTCTTCTTGCCATAGATGATTCATGAGGGTGCAAATGTTGTGCTGCTCATTGCTACCACATTTGAGGAGGATTCAGGCACCTTCACCTGTCGGGCCACCAACTCAGCTGGCCAGGTGGAGACATCTGCCCAACTTATCGTCAAAAGTAAGAACTAATGAGAGTTTTGTTGACTTAACATTATTGTTGTAATTGTTGGTTGTTTTGCTTGTTCATTTCATATTATAGTTTTATGTTATCACTTTTGTTGGTGTGCGCATGAAACTATATCTGTCATGCAAAAAATGTGGAGGATGTTAACACAGACTGTCCTTTGACACTGCCATAAAGTAATTTGAAACGTAAATAACATCCATTTTATTGATGTACTGAACTTTATTTTCATTTTGAAGACAGTCTTACAATACTCAGTAGAAATACCAACAAGATGCAGCTTTGTAATAGAATTTATTATTCCAAAGTTTTTGGAAGGCCCAGCATGTTTCGAGCGGCACATCGCTCATCATCAGGAGCTGTAAACTGTATTTGCAGCCTCTGGTTTATATGCCCATGTGATGACCGGCCGTTGCCAAGGCAACGGCCAGTCACCACATGGGCATATAAACCAGAGGCTGCAAATACAGTTTAGAGCTCCTGATGATGAGCGGTGTGCCACTCGAAACATGCTGGGCCTTCCAAAAACTTTGGAATAATAAATTCTATTATAAAGCTGCATCTTGTTGGTATTTCTACGGAGTAATCTACGATGCACGGATCCATGAGTATCGAGTCTTACAATACTGTTCATAATGCTCGCAATATGTCTGACAGTATTCTTATTCCCACAGAACTAGTTTCATGTTACAGCAAGATACATTCAGTTGAACTTATATAGTGTGTGAAAAAATAAATTCTTTAGAGTAATGCATGCCTGTTACATTGTATTAACATTCACAGAATTATTGATCATCATGGGACCAAAGGTTCCTTTCATCACTATTAACCACTGGGGGTGTTGGTGGCAGAGATTTAATGTATGAGGTCTAGTATTAGGTGTAGAAATGATATTTATAACGGATACTATATACAGTGGATCCTCCCTTAACTGATGCTCTTGTAAGCAGCTGTATGACTTAACCATCTTGAATTTAAACAGACACCCTCCACCCTCTTAAAAAGAATCAAGATAACAACAGTTACTTTAAAATGACTTCAGTGATTTAAATTACATTGTTTTTATAGGCATTGGAATATTATTGTTGTATAGTGTGTAGGTCATTTGTTAATTTTTGGCCAGTGATATTTTCAGGGGAGGGCAAGGGGTGAATCCCTTATACAGCAGTCAAGTCATGAATTGGTGGGCAAAGCAAAACTAATGCACTGCACTTGCCACCTCACTGGCCCCACTAGGCACTTCTTCAGCCAAAAACTATCAAATGACCTTTGTAACTGAAAAATTATTGTTACACTAAGCAATAGGTGATGATTGTTCACCCTATGTGACTTTTTATTACTTCATATTTATTGTTTCTCTGACACCAGTAACTTTAGATTAGGTGCTGCCCTGTGTTACTGTGCCCCATGTATGTTGGTTATGCAGGGTCCACTGTATGTGGGAGAATCATAAAGCTTAGTAACAAAGGACTTCTGGTCCAAGTTCTTATTTAAGTGAAGTGTAATGTAATTGGTGGAACGTATTGTTGACTGAGAGCAGGTGAAAGTAGAATTTAACATTCACTGTCAAAAGTAACATGTGGTAGGTGAATGATATATCTTTTGTGGGCTTTGTTGAGAGGAAAAGTGTCTTGTATGTTAAAATGTGAGTGGAGACAAAATGACACACACACACACACACACACACACATGCACGTGCGCGCGCATGCGCTCGCACACACACACACATGCACGTGCGCGCACATATGTAGCCCCATAAAATGCCATAAATTTCATTACATTTCATTTAGAATTATGGGATATATTTATTGCTGATCTGTGACAATTTTAATGTTTGAAATTAGACACCAATCTCATTGAAGGCTTGATTAATTCCACATTTTAAGTAACTACTTACGAATGAACGTCTGTTCATCATGCGCTTTCTCTGTGTTCGGTTAGCATAGGATTAACAATTGTCAGTTCTTACACAACAGAGCTGTTAATTCTAAATGTATGGGATGATTCTAGTCACTGACACATGACTGCAGAGTTCCATTTTTCTTGTATATGTTCAGACTCGTGTCTTTACGTAATATTAAATTGCAGGATGATAATTGTTTTACTTAAGATTGTTTATCTACTTGATAAGATTGGTGCCAGAATGTAGTCATTAATTAACTGTGACTAAAGAATAAGTACTTCAGATCTGTGTCAGATTATGGTGTAGTGGAATTCTGGGAACAGCTGTATTTAGTCACTGCTTTCCACTTGGGGGGGTTAGAAACATTATACGGTGTTGGTCATAGACTGAGAAGTTATCCATGACTGCAGCTTCAGAAGCTGGTGACATATCTGGTTGTTTGATTGGTGACTTTTATTGTTGTGTTGCTGTAACTTCTGATGGTTTACATTCGTGGCAGAACTGTAATGCCTCCCCAGCTGTAAACTGTGTTTCTCTAACATTATCTGTTACTATCATTATGTTTATGTGTAAACTACTAAAGGCTGCAATAAAATATAGCAATTGTGTAAAATCTTGATACAAATTTCAAATCAAAAGCATATCCTATAATAATGAGGTTTTAAAAACCTTTTGTTTGGGTTTCTCAGAATAGCTGAAGAGACACCAAGATTGTATTTCCTTGCCCTTACAGAATATTTCCTACAGACGGAATATATAAAAGCAAGTTCTCTAAACATGCTGCAGTCGTCATAATTCAACCTGCAGGATATATTGTAATACAGGGTCATTATATTATCTGAAACTTGTCGGTTGTCACTTTCTGTAGCTTGTTAGTTGTGTTACTGTAGCCCACACAGCTCACATGTCTGGCAGATTAGCAGTGGAAAGTAACAAATGGTAGTTGTCAGATAAAATAAGGCCTCTGTATTTTTATGTACCCAACTGTCTTCCTTTTACTGGACTGTATTTCTTGCTGGGTGGTTCCGTGTGCACACTGTGATGTCACAGGCTTCAAGGGTACCAGCAAGTTATTTTTATCAGCCTCTTGCCTTGCTTAGTGTTGCGTTACCTGCAGCTAAATTTGGAGTGAGCTATGTATGAGAGGAGAGCCTGCCACCTCCTGCCTTCCTGCCTCCTGCCCAGTTGAAATCCCTTGCAGGAAGCCAATGTAGCAATGTATCTTCTGTGGTGCTTATTTTTAATATCGTGATACAGAATTTTTGTACTTCATAAGACACCATGACATCAGCAGGGGCAAAATAATTTTAATATGATTTTAGATTGAAAACAAATGAAGTAAATTATTGGCTGAACGTGGTGGGATGTCTGATTTTTATTTGCCAGTCTAGGTTACTTTCTGTTATTCCTCGAATGAAATATGATATGAGTAGCTTGAGATAGATGCTTTCATTTCGCTCTGTTTAATAATGTGTCAGTTTCAGGAACTGATTGTGTTTCACTGCTTCATATTAAGGTTACTCCTGGACAGCAGAGTAATATTCAGGAATACATTTTGTGTGCATTGTAGAAGTACAAGGCTGAGAATAATGGTTTCTTTACATTTCCCCAGAGATATTAAACTGGAGATTCTGACAATTTTGTCTAGCAATGAACCACCATCTTACAGAATGCCTGCTCTCAGAGGTGGGAAAGTGGAAATGTGAATAAGTTACGGGGGGATGACAGTTTTCATAAAACATTACGATTCACATAGGAAAGCTTTAATGTTTAGCCGATTTTAATTCTAAATAAAATTCATGGTATTCACTGTTTTGGAGTGGGAGCATTATTTAATGGACTGCCTGTGTTAATGACTGTGTGCTGTCAAATGATTGATCAATTGAAATGGATTGGAAAGGAATTGGTCATGGCCTAATTCAGTTACTGTCACAGCATTTGACATGTGTAATGATAGTATTCACAATGGGAATTGCTTGTGACCTGCGTACGCTATTGGGAGTGTGAGATTCCCAGCGTTTGACAGTTTAGAAACATGAAAATGTGAATGGTGCAATGCATCAAGGGGATTTTCTTAATTTAGCTTCTGTATTGCACTTTAATACATGAACACAAAACATCATGTGTGACCTCCATTCTAAGTATTTCACCAAATGCATACTCTAAAAATAAGAATAGTGACTGTTGTTTCCACCACAGATGATTGTAGTTCTTGGGGTTAGTGCAAGCAGTTGAGCTGTCACTTTACTTTTAATTTGTGTGCTTTCCTGAGAAGTAGATCATTCAGTATGTTAGGCGTTAAAATGATTACATGATTGTAAAAGGTACTATTTTTGTATTTATTACAAAGTTCATTGGTCGTAGGTGTTATTATTAGCCCAGTAAGATCAGAATATGTTGTGGCTTAAGAAAGTACGTATAGAGTTTGCTAAGGTATTTAATCAATCAACCAGTCGGTTTCACAATCAGTCAATCAATTGATCACTCAATCCATTCACATTAATAGTTGTCATATTGTACAGAAAACACCCAGCTTTAGCGGCAGTAGATCGTTGTATCTGATTTTACAAACAGTATTATTTAATGACCAGTCCTTCTATCTCAGAGTCAGATCTTCTAGCACTGAAACATCCTCCCACTTCTGTAGTCTGTACTTGTAATTGCAGGCTTTCTTGCTTAAGATTGTATAGATGGCACCTGAATTAATAGTTTGGGTTCTTTTGTGCCACAGGTGACATTACTGTAAGTGGGTAGGAAAGGAAGTAATATCCTAATAATGGGCAGAAACTGATGCTGAAAACAACAACAGGACAGTTTACTTGGGCTTAAGCTTGTTTCAAATGTATATCAAAGTATGGAATTACAAATTTGTTTATATATTTAATGACTCCTGTAATTGTAAGGCTGTCAAATGAAAACTGCAATTACATCAATTTTCAGGCTTAAAAATTAAAATTGCCTTGTTATTGGGACTGTAACTGTCATAAATAGGGCTATAGCAGGTTTATGCCTATGCCTGTTGTAGTATATGTACCAACTTCAGTTTTAATCAATTTTAATGTCGTGTTCCCGTCTTCATTTAGATTTGCCAAGTGGTGTCTCTGTCCCAGGTTTCCCCACAAAATCTTGTATGCATTTCTCTTCTCCATACATGGTACATGTCCTTTCTATCATGGCCTTTGTGATTTGATCACCTGAATAACTTCTGGTGAATGAACACTGTGAAGTTCACCACTATGCAGTTTTCTTGACCCCCCTGTTACTTGCTCCCTCTTAGTCCCAGATACCTTCCTCAGCACCCTGTTCTTGAACACCTTCGACCTATGTTCATCCTGCAATATGAGACACTAAGTGTACAACACAACAGGCAAGTTTATATTTTGATAAACATTGACAGCTCTTAATAACAGCTGTAAATAAATTGGCAAACACTGAAGTTCTTAAATTCATCTGATGGATTCCAGCTGAGATTAATTTCTTATGTACAACATTTTTGTCAAATCTCTAGTCACATTTGTCTCACACAAAATCTCAGGAACATTGTCAGCTCATTTAAACTTCGAGGCAGGGATGTTTTGAAGTTACCACAGACGAGTCGGTTTTCATTTTTTTGCAGTCAGTATCTTTGGTAACCACATTTCTATTCAGTGGATAATGGTGCCTTTTTCCTGAGGGGGGAGTAAAGAAGATGGGGGTATGAAAGTGACCATCTCCATCTAGTGTTGAGGTTAAGAGTGTATGGACCTACACCTCCACTTCCTCATATGTCTTCATCATAGTGCTCAATTTATCACAAGGACAACTTTACCTTTACAATCCTGGAATGTATTCAACCTAAATTAAACAGTTGTTAAACCTTGTACACATTGAGTTCAGATAAGTTTATTATTCTTGCATTTTGGTCAGGCACCGGACTGAGAACACATCAGTTTCAGGCACAGCTGGCAAATTACATTTACATATAGTTATGTAAATCTGCATAAATACCTTTACATTAGTACATGACAATCTGTCAGTCGCTTACAGGCTGATGTCGACCACATTTACAACACGCACGAGTAAAATATGTGCTTTAAGAGGAAGGATCTTAACTTTGTCTTAAATGAAACTGGTTCTTTTTTTAACTCTTGTATGACTTGGTAATGTACTTTTACAGCACTGAAACACAATCAGCACTTTATGAAACAGACTAGGGTAGGCACAGAATCGGTATAGATATGTTTTTGGGTCTTTAAATAAATAAATAATTAGGGTTCTCTCTAACTTACAAAAAGAAAGGATGTAAATGACATATCATTCTGTGACAGTTTCCAGTAGGAGGTTAGGGCATTTGAGAGGAATAATTAATTGGTGTTTATGTGAATGGCATTCTGTTAAAATGACGTTACAGACAATGAAATAACAGATAAATTCCAAATTATATCCTTTGAAGTGGAAGAACATATGTTCGTGAGACTGTGATAGACAAGCATGGAATATTTTTTATTCTCTCCTTAAGATTTCTTTTGCAAGCAGATCTCTGGTGTCATTATTGTAACAGTGGATGGCTTTATTGGGAGATTTGAGGTTCTCACAACAGTTTGGCTGAAGATTGAAACCATCTGGGATGTGATGCTTTGTTGTTGGGTGAGTGCTTCCTGAATGTTTTGAAGAAGAAAGATGGAAGCCCTGAGTTCCTACAAAATGTCAGGAAATGCTCACCCGGTGACACAGTGTCACACCACAGAAGACTGGACCGTCAATGGCAGTACTGCCGAGGTGTAACTTGCTGTGTGAGGAAGTGTTCCTCTTCCAGAATACAAGGCATGAAGGTGCTAGTATTACCAGCACTAAGCAGAAGGGAAGAATTTAGTGTAGTCCAAAACTTGCCATAAATGTAGCAGAATTCTGAAGCATAATGATAAGATTGTACTTTCCCTGATAAGATTGTACTTCCCCCTATCCCCACTCTCCATCTGGCATTTGAATAAAGTCCTGCATCTGTTATTTGTATTTGTAATTATTCTGTCCATACCTGGATATCTTTTTTGTAACCTGCATCTGAAGTGTGCAGTGAAGGTATGAAATTAAAACTGCTTATTGCAGTGATACAAATTAATGATTGCATAGACACAGTTGATTTCAATACAGAAATTAGCAGAGTTGTATTTCAAGGTTTTAAGGCATGACATTCACATATAACGTATAAAATACTTTTCCCCATTGGACATCCAAAGTTTAATGAGGACGAAAGGCTGCAGACAAAGTGTCCATTGACATTCTGTGCTGAAGTGCAACATTATGTGTCAGAGATGATTTACCATGAAAGAGGAGCGTACCTCTCCTAATATCTGTAACCCAGTGAGCGGAAACTTAAACCTGAGATGTCTTTTGGTCGTTAATTATTTGTACCCATACATAAAGCAGAATTTTTATTGGACCAGCAAACTGACAAACTTCAGACAGCAACATCCTTCAGAAACTGACAGTTTCTCAGCCAGTCGCCTATGTACCACGGGGCCTGCCCATCTCTTCCTCCTCCATATAACTACCCTACTAACATGTGATGAGGTGTACCATGAAGCCCCTGAGTGCTCAGTTTTCTTCAGTCTCCTGTCTAGGGAATGAGTTGAAACCAAATTGAAGTATTCCACACAATTCCTAGTGTCATACACTTGTCATTCTTAATATCTTCCTGTTGTGAGTGAAAATATGCAAACAGAGGGGCACATTTCTTTCCCATATCATAATCTTCATTTCATGATGATTCAAGTCTTGTGAGATGTGACACAGTGTGACTGGGCAAGCAGCAAATTACTTATCCAGCAACACAACATCACATCCCAGGAGACTTGAATCTTCAGCAGCACTGCTGTGAGGAAGTCAGATCTTGCACTGTTCATTTCACTGTGTTATGTACTGATTTGTGATATCTCAAATTAAACCACATTTCTGAACAACTGAACCTTGTCCTTTCTGTAATAGGTCCAGTTTTAATTATGAAGAAGTCCTGAGTAAAAATGTACAAGCTTGTGTCTTGCCAGACTTAAATTTGGTGTATTGCAAGGTCAGGGTGGATGTGTACCATATGGCAGCAAATGGAACCAAGTGCTCAGGTTTTCACAATGGTGCAGCTGAGAATTCTGTTTTTCTGGTATATAACACTGTGCCAAAGGGTAGTCTGATCCAAAATTCTCAAGGAAACCTGCTACAATCATCTTCATAGGCCATTAGGTCCCAGAAGAATGACCTATTGACTCTTGAATATGACTACAGCATGTTCCTTCAGAACATCAGAATATGATTACTGTGTGTTGCAGTGTCATCTCCCAGAAGAATGGAGGCCTCATATTCAGCTAATTTAATAACTGTACCAAGTAATGTTATGTAAGGGATTCCTGAACAAACTTTTAGTATGAAAAAGACTGACTCATGCCTTGGTTTATTTAAAATGTGCTTTCTGTAAACAGTGTTGCTTATTTTGGGCATTCTGGCTGGCTATGGTACAGCAGTGTGAGTCAGCTGCCAACTCTGCCTGTTTAGTCTGTGCCCATTCCTCTCCCTCCCACTCACCTTGTCCTCATGATGAAGATGTAGTGAGTCAGTATGTTATAAGCAGTTTGGTTCGTTTAACTGTGTGGCTTGTCTGTGTGGTATTTTGGAATGAGCTTCTTGTGTGCACTCAAAGCCAACTTGGCTTCATGTCAGTTACGGCATAAGGCCATGTCCACCATAATTCATCACGAATGTTAAGCCTCCTGAACGAGTTAAGAACTTAGCACAGCTCATTCCATACCTCCATATATTTGACCTACAGTATGTGAAGTATTCACTGGTGTGTTCAATAAAGGTATCCATTCTCACACAATTTATTATTTGTTTTATTAGTTTGTTATGTTGCAAGTTTTGTACATGATGGTTCATCAAATATTCTCTTACGAATGGCATGCTGGAGGCTTCTTGGTGTGTGTGGCTATCGGTCGGTGTCCACAGTGGCTGGCAGTGTTCTTCCTCCCACTAGATGTTGTATATCCCTGTAGGCGGAAAGAAAACCTGTTATTGGCAACTGTCACGTTATTTATGGTCTAAATGTGTAAGTGTGCTACTAGCCCCCTTCTGCCTAATTGGCTGGCTGTAGTGGAGGAGAACATTACTTGTTTTTTTCTTGCACCTGCCCACTCCATGTGAGTCATCTGGGTCACTGGGTCTACAGGAATGTGCCAGTAGGATGTGTGCACCTTTGCCTTATAAGGTGTTGTGATACAAACATACATTTACATGCTGAAGTTCTGTTTGCTGAGAAATCAGGACAGCATGCAGGAACTTCTCTGTACTCTAGATTACTCATTAATTTGAAAGCCGGTGGTTATAAAATGAAACTTTTGAATATGTCTGATTCTTTAGTTTGCAGCAGTTAGTTTTATCTGTAATGTTGTTTGAATTATATTTTGTTAGTAGAGACATCATTCTCTTTTTGTGAAGTTGTCAGTTTGCTGAGAGAGTTAAGCAGACAGAATTGTGTTTTTCTTATTTAATAAGCAGGACAAGTCTTATTTGCCTTCCACACCCATCCCTGCCCATAGCTCATCTGTCACATGCAAGACATTGATCCATAACAAGATATATGCAAGCTGCAGTAGACATAATGCCATTTTTTCAGTGCAACATATTGTTATGTGCTTTGTGCTATTGTATTACCTTGCCAAAATTTCTAGAGTACATTGCAAGAAATATTTGTATGTCAATTTAAGGACAGTTTCCCAGTCTCTAGTGATATGCTTCTTAATGTGTACATAAATGGAACACAGTTTACAGCTGGTGGATCATTATTTAGTAGTTCTGTGACTATTTTGTTTGTTTGTTCAGTTAATGTTACTGGTTTTTTACATGAATAGCAGTTATAATTACATTCCCTTTCTGCAGCTGTCAGAATGCTGTTATTCAAATAGTTTGGTCATGTGAAATTTAACATTTGTAAAATGAGTTGCCAAATATAACAGGTTTTAGACCATTAAAATAACACTTAATACTCAGGTGTTAACTTGTTTTGAAATGCCAAAATTAATAAAGGTGACAGTGTGGGTGAACATTTTTGAATTTGGATGAGAAAAAAACTGTAAATTATTGAGTTGTAGACGTTCATTGAGATATGTGTAACACATGTAATGGTCTAAATACTGCATTTTGAACAGGAGATTTAATTGTACACTGAATTGTTTAGTGTGCATACCGTAGTTATATTCATTGGTTATGGTGCTTTTTATGCAGTACTTCAACGTACACATCTGATGTAATTTTATATGAGATTTCTAGTACAGGTTGCCTTGTAATTCAAATGTAGGGAATGAAATTGAAGTCAAATATTAAAGAATAAAATTACAAGACATACCTTAATTTGCTTGTAAGGAGCTGCAGTGTGTAAATTTCACATGGCCTGTTATGTATTACTTAAAGTTTTACTCAATATTAAACCAACTAGTTACACATTTGTGTGTGGGGAACAACTGTTTTTTATTTTTCTGACTCCTTTGGGTTTGACCAGGCTTAGTCATCATCCAGAGTTCATATTTGTTTGAATGGACATTACCAAAATTTGCATAAACATTTTTGTGTTCATTTAACTGTTTTAGGTTAAAATGATTCAATCATACAATATTCTAGTGCTTTTAGGATTTGGTATGTTGTATCCTAGATTAAAATGCCTAGCATTTATCTTAAATGTGTTTATTTTAAATTAATGCCCATTCATGCTCAAATACATATAGAGCTGTGCCATGGTGTCTTAAGATAACATTATGATTACTTTAACCTTTCTACTTGGTGACACGGTTTAATACCGATTGATTTAAACTGTAGGTTAATGCTCTCTCAGACTAAGACTTAATGGTTACTTAGATGTACACAGATACTGTGTGCTTATTGTCCTGTGTTGTATATCCATAGTGTTGTCTCATCCTGCTGTCCTGAGGCACCAATTCTGATCACTGTCTTCAGCATACTGAACAGAACAGTTAACCCAGCTCACCATGCACCACAGGAGTTCACCACACACACACACACACACACACACACACACTGTGGTAGCTCACCACACACTAACCACACACCACATCCCACCATGCACTCAGAAGCAACTGCTGCATCATTTCCCTTTCTGCTCATGCCCAGCTTCTCTGCCTCCACTCTATGTCTCTCCCACTGAGACTCTCAAGATAGAGGGGAGAGGAGGGGTATGGCATGATGTCATAGCACACCTTCTCTCTTCCCCATCCTCCTATTCTGAGTTTCCCTCTCTTTCTTCTGTCTTTGATTCCCAAGCTTCCCTTCCCCTCCTAACGGTACAGTTTCAGCCATTGGAGTTGAAACATGGAATTTGTTTTGGACTGCGTTTGACCCTATCTCACTCATTTGACCCTATCCCACTCATTCCATCTAGCAGCTTCATTATTACGAGACTCTTCTAATTAATCAATTAGCATAATAAATGTACTTTTTATAACAATGACTTGAGTCAGCTAGCCTGAAGGCTTTCTAAACCTTCAGTATATGCTGGTGTATATGAAACATTCAGTATATGTTGGTGTATATGAAACATTCAGTATATGCTGGTGTATATGAAACATTCAGTATATGCTGGTGTATATGAAACATCTTGTTGTTTGCACACTTCTTGCTTCCAGTGACAATTCAAACAGCCAGCATTAAATTATGCAGCTTTGTTTGACCAACTCGTTCTTCCCCTGTTGAATGTTTTAGCTTTAAGGAGAAGGACCCTCTGATGTCCTAGACAGCAATACAGCCCATGCTGTTAACTTGTTATATCTGAAACTAAACAGAGGAAACTGTGTTATATTTGAACATCCTGTTGAGCAACACCCGTTTGTTTAGATACATTTGGATCCTTGTTTATGTGAATGGTTCTGAGTAAGACCCAGATCACTGACATCGTCTGTTGTTAACTGTGTGAGCTATTTGGTACTTGAAATTATTATGGCATTACTAGAAACACTTTCACTTTATACTCATATGTCATGAACACTGATACAATTTGGTATTACTTTTGAAATTACCGTGCATAATGGTTAAGGCAGTTCCTATTGCTGGCTGAAGGTGGCTGAACATACCAATCAGATGGGATGTGACGCCGTATAGTCTGGTAGAAATTTACCAACATTTTGGAGGGTACCCTGAAGATAGAGACAGTAGGTTCCTCAAAACCGCTGGAAATGTCTAAGAGATGACACGGTGTCACATACCAAGTGACAAGTGTTCTTCGTGGTTTGTTCTGTGAAGAACTAAAATATTGCATTACTATAACAGTCTGTGTGTATCAGGTGTTGGGCGTGATAAAGCTGGTTATTTCAGCAGATATGTAGGAATGTTTGCCTGTAAAAGAGAGAGAGAGAGAGAGAGAGAGAGAGAGAGAGAGAGAGAGAGAGAGAGAGAGAGAGAGAATGTGTGTGTGTGTGTGTGAGTGAGTAAGTCTTAAGAGCAGTCGGTTTGCTTTGCACCGTTCATTTACATTACATTGTTGGCATAACTTGTGTAGTTTCCTGCAGAATTTAGGTATGTTTATTATAGTTGTTTAAAGAGGAACTGCCTTGAACAAACAATGTTGTGCGTCATCTCATGAGTCACTCTCCACTCCTCTCAGGAAGCAGACATGGGGAAGGTGGGGAATAGGGCACTCTCTTAATATTTACTGTCTGCTAGCCATCGTGGGGATTTTGATACACAGTAAAGAAAGAAGTTACATGTTTTTTTGGCTGTAAGTGCATTATGAAATGTGAATGATCTCTGACATAGAGACTTTGTTCTGCTTCTGTAGCAGATGGACTGCTGTCTTGGCAAAGGCCATGTGTATATAAGAAACAGCACTAATGAATCAAAAGTACATCCATATTAAAATTAAGCGCCAGTTAGACCGGGGCAATGCCAGTTAACCTTTCGATTCAGAAGTTTTTGTTTCCCATTTGCTGTCAAATAATGTATATATGAAAATATATAGAGATATAATTTTGCCTGTTTTTTATGGGCGTGAAACTTTTTTGTTTTATATGAAGGGAAGGACGTGGGCTGAGGGTGAGTGAGGGTGCGGTGCTGAGGGTGAGTGAGGGTGCGGTGCTGAGGGTGAGTGAGGGTGCGGTGCTGAGGGTGAGTGAGGGTGCGGTGCTGAGGGTGAGTGAGGGTACGGTGCTGAGGGTGACTGAGGGTACGGTGCTGAGGGTGACTGAGGGTACGGTGCTGAGGGTGACTGAGGGTACGGTGCTGAGGAAGCTGTTTGGGCCTGAGAGGGACTAGATAACAGGGGAGTGGAGAAGACTACATAACATGGAGCTTTATGATCTGTACTTTCACCAAATATTGTTAAGGTCATCATATCGAAAAGGATGAGGTGGGCGTGTTATGCGGCCCTTATGGAGTAGAAGAGAAATTCATAGTGTTTATGTTGGGAAACCTGAAGGAAAGATACCATTGGGTAGTCCTAGATGTAGGTGGGAGGTTCATGTTAAAATGATTCTAAAGGAATAGAATAGGAGGACATGGCCTGCATGGAACTGGCTGTGAACAGGGGCAAGTGATAGGCTGTTGTGAACATGGTAATGGATTGTCAGCTTGCATGAAATGCAGGACATTTCTTGGCTAGCTGAGGAGCTGTTAGCATCTGAAGAAGGATGCTCCTCATTGCAGTTAGTTTAGCTTAGTTTAGTTCAGTTTAATTTATTTTGATTTAGTTTAATGTAGTTTAGTTATCCAGCTAGTTAGCTAGCTATCCAGCTGGAATTATATCCAGAAACATACATACTTTGGTTACTGGGAAGGGTAATTAGTTTTTCTCTTTACGCAGAAGCCATTTGTTCACAGCTTAAAAGTAAGGCAAAACAATGAAATCTTAAAACTTGTTCCTGCAGTTATGTACTTCCTGTAGTATATGGTTTAACCTTTAAGAACCGTGCGTCCTATATATAGGACGGGTGTACCGCTACCCTTCAGATGATGCATTTTATATATTTTTTTCAACAACTATAAGTACTGGGTATTTTAAACATGCAGCACACTCTCCGTTTTTCTCTTCAAAATGCTGTTTATTTCATAATGCTACCTTTTTGGTTCATGTATTATTCACATTTTACATACAGGATGTGCTAACATTTAAACGTAAAGTTTAAGATTTTTAAGTCCGTGCACCATTGTACAATTCAAATAAATCACCAACCTGATGCAACAGTTTTTCAGTTTATTATCCTGACGTTTGTTTACAGCTCACCATGTTTCGGACGTTTTCACGCCCATCATCAGGAGCTCAATGACTGCAGTGGCAGCCTCTGGTTTTACCTTCGTATCGTGGTGATAGTCGTGCTGTGTTCGTGGTTGGGCCAGCCGGCTCAACCACAAACAC
>Ga0268261_10001105_pt1 | contig 18174 bp, 12 predicted proteins | sample TergutNc150P1_FD_190353 | JGI IMG/M metagenome (GOLD analysis project Ga0268261, IMG submission 190353) | Nasutitermes corniger P1 segment gut microbial community from laboratory colony in Florida, USA - Nc150 P1 (SPAdes) (version 2) | ecosystem: Host-associated > Arthropoda: Insects >...
TTATGTGTTTTGTATTTATCTGAGAACAAACAGCGACTTGTGCCACTTACAGCATAAACTGATTGGTTTTTATAACCCAGATGGAAAGTGTTTACAGCGCGGTACGGACTGGGTCTTTAAATAAAGCAGTCTGCGCTTCGTCTGTAAAGGGTTAAAGCGCTAAACGCCTTTACATATAATTTAAATGCCGGTTGTGACACATAATTGAAGGAGGGTAATTATAAACTCATGTTACCACTAATGGCCCTTTTATGTTGATGCTATTAAAAGGGCTTTTATTGTGTTCATTTGGATTATGGAGTAATTCCATGCTTCAAAGTAAGAGCAGCACATGTCTGTATTCATCCATCCAACTTGGACATGAAGTGACTCTCTGTAAGCATACTTTGGCTTATAGCGTTACGCAATACGGCTGGTGTCCGTACGCAGTTAGTAATATCGAAACTGTGTATTCTGCAAATGTCTAAAATGTACGCGTAACGATATACGCCTGCTACATAACAAAATTTACGTTGATGTTTTTCCAATTCTTATTTGGAAGTGTAAATGTTTATATGCCCAAATTAGAACTTCAAATTATGGCAGGTTTATAGTAGTAAAGTTTCTGGCCACTCGTAATGTCCACAATACACGTATATCTCTTTAAATGAATGTATGCTGCTTCTATGGGAACGCTATTCCCTACCTTGTAAATCGCAAGGCCATATTTTTAGGTAACCCATAATAATAAAAAAGAAGAACAATGCAGACTATGACTGTTTCCATAATGCACAGCATTCGTCGAAAATAATGCCGAATTACAAGACACAGCCTCTATAAATCATAGTGTAACAAAGAGAAACTTGTGAGGTAACGCTGCATTTTTTCAAAACTTTCTAGAGTTACGTGATTAGTTAAGCTTTCAGGAAGGCCTAAAAGCCTTTATCTTTCAATTTAACTTCCATAGTGTTATCAAAACACATACATCATGTAGGGTTATTTGGTTTCTAGACTTTGCTAATGGCATAGAATTATGAACAGCCACGACATTTCGGAAACTCGATGTTTCCGCACTCAGCTGTAATGGTGGTGGGGAGGGACATACTGAGATGGATGAATTGGTTTTCAAAGATTTAGAATAGCTCTTTCTAACATACCAACTGAGTAGGTATGACACCAATTATTATGTGAAGAATGCAACTGACTTAATTTCTGAACATTCTTTTGGTCAGAATTCCAGGCATGCGTATATTCCATAAATCAGTTGGTCTAAATATAATGCACATTGCCCGGTAAATAATAGACTGCATTTATCACGAAAAAACGGAAGAATGTGTGTGTATATATATATATATATAAGTGTTTATTACAGACTCTCAATACAATCGTCCCCAAATTCGCACAACACTGAGATCGTTTATACATGTCTTCGAAAGCGCGCTCGAAGTCCTCGAATGGAACCCTTGTCAGTAGCTCGGTCACACCACGTTGGATTTCGCTAATGTCGCTAAAACGCTGTGCTTTTAAGGCCAGTTTCACCTTCGGAAAGGGAATAAAGTCTGCCGGTGCCAAATCTGGCGAGTATGGGGGAAGCTGGATCACTCAGATCGATTTGGAAGCAAGAAATTGCTTCACATTCAACGTGCAGTGAGCGGGCGAGTTGTCATGCAACAGCAGCCACCTGTGTTTCGAACTGCCAGTTTTATAACACGGCGCATGGGCGCGTATAAGCATTCAATCACCCCTAAATTATGGTGACTTCACTGTGGTGTCTTCAAGAACAAACTAGCGGTGGATAATTCCGGCAACATCGAAATAAATTGATCAACATGATCTTGAGACGCGATTTTAGCAACCTGACTTACTTCCGCCGGGGGGAATTCTTTCCACTTCATTCTGTGCTTTGTCGTTTCGTTTCAGTATCGAATTGAAAACACCAACATTCATCACCGGTCACAATTCTTTAGAACACTTCACGAGCTTGGTCAGCAAACTCAACGAAACTGCGACAACATTCAACCCGATGCTCTGTCCAACCGGTAATGAGTCAGGCACAAACCTCGAAGAAATCTTCCTTTTCTACAAATCCCTTTCCAAGATTTTCCTGGTCGCTTCCTTACCGACTCCAATGACGTTCAGTGAGTGGCCTAATGGTTATTTGCCCATGGCGCGAGTTTTCTCCACATTTTCTTTGGACCGAGCGAAAGCTGACCGGCTAGGACGAGAATGATTTTCCAGCAATTCCCTCCCTTCTTGAAAACGCTCAAACTACGGAAGACTCGTGCACGATTCAGTCATTACCGCAAAAGCTTTCAGGTATTGGTACATTTCCGTTGCAGTTTTTCCCAATTTAAAATAAGATTAATCGCGGTACAAAACATTTGACGCGCGAAACAAACACACGCTTATGTCGACGGCGATAAAACGACATTTTTTGAGGCTACGGAGACGAAAGTTTGTTCGATGAGACGATCACAACTCTAGCTATGAGAACTATTTTGCCAATATGTTTGCAGGGCTCTCAAAAAGCAGCCTCATTATTTTCCGTGGACACTGTATACAACGTCAGGACTCTCAATTGACTTACCTAGTTTGTAAAAATACGCGTACATATTACATAACTTACTAGGTCTGCAGTGGCATTGTTGACAGTGAAAGATGTTTAGAGCAGTTGAAATTTTCTCAGCAATGTGTCAGAGTTTTGAGGTTTTCACAGCGATACTATTACAGGTTCAGGTATTCTGGGATGTGACGCTGAGTGAAGTGGATCAAGCGAACCATTCGGTTCGATCCACTTGTCAATCGAGAATGCATTCAGTGCTTCTGAAATATAGGGAATCACTCACCGAATGACTCACACAAAATCTCAGAAGACGGAATCTTCAGTGCCATATTGTTATAATCCTAGAAGTTTAACGCCGTATGGCCAGAAATCATAATGCTTTCTCCTGCTGCATATAATTTGGACCATAAAGATGGAGGCAGCATGTTCATCCTTAATGCTGGCAACCACGTACCACAGTATATGGTGTCGTAATTCAGCAGTCCACAATATGAAAGGACTAATAATTCATATTTTAACCTACGTTAGCCAGTTATGTTATATGACGCATCAAAGTTTGTAACCAAACTTGGCGTCGGTGGATAACATCTGAAATATATTTGTCAGGTGTTTGCTGACACAACATATAAGTATGTAGGCCTGTCTTGTTTCTATACAAAAACTGGATATAGTCATTGAAAATATTAATTCCTTATACTGTACCAGTATATAAACTAAATTATAACCTTAAATATAACCTCAGAGCGCTATTTAAACCCTTTAAGTCCCCCACAATTCTGTGTGCTGCACATATTTCTCAAAGTAAACACCAAATATAACCCTAGAATATATTAATAGTTATATACGAGTATATATATATATGTAAATATATATATATATATATATATATGTGTGTGTGTGTGTAATGGAGACGGAATGCGTTTTCGTCGAGGAAAAAATTGAATGCCATATATTATTTAAATGCTGTGCTTCACAGGATTAATGTGGTTGAGAAACTGTTTAAAACCCATGGTACATAAATCATAAAGTCGGAATAGCAAAGTTAAATCATCAAATAATCTTGCGGAAGTTAAGAGTCTGCTGAATTGTGTTAACAGGTGTTTGCTAAAGCAAAGGTACTGTTCAGCGTGGGCGGAGAGTACTACAATGGAAGGCCACTGGTCTACACATACATGCCTGATACAGTGCTGGAGAATGCACGAAATGTTTCCATCAACCTGCACGGACGTTTCGGACGTTTCGTGAAAGTCCAGCTTTACTTCGCAGCCCGGTGGATCATGATCAGTGAAGTTGTCTTCGAGTCGGGTAAGGCTAGCTTTCAGTATTTTTCTTTTTTTCAACCTTTGAAAATAAGGGCATTTGGCCTGAACTGTAGTAGAAACAAACACGAGTCACGCCATTTACCGCGATCGGTCACAAAATAAGTTTTCAGTGAGTATATTTTGGGTTCTTTTCATTTACAACAAAAGTACATTAGATACAGTTGTATTGCCATCCCACAAATACTTCACCTAGTTTCGCCACAGAATTGAAGAATTTATATCATAGTGGGAGGATGTTTTCTGTTCCTTGTTGACATCAAGTCGTATCCTGTGTTTTCGGCCATCACGTCGAAATTATTTCTATCTTGCGATCATTTTTAAGTTTGTTGCAACCAGCATTTTGCTATAGCCATGGAAAATCTGTCAATGACGAATTCCCATGATGGAATCATAATCGTTATAGGGTCTTTTGTAAAAAATTAGGCGCCATAAAAATTATGTTTTGACCCACTGCATATGCGATGATGGCTAAAAACAGTAGATGTGTAGTTGATTTATTAAATAGTAAAGCAGTGTTTTGACTGAATAGCCTACACTTTTATATCTTCGATTCGGTGGAAAAATTCTGTAGTCCCATCCTCCTGTAACATGTACTGTCTGAAATTTTATATTGAGCATTCTGAAGAAATGCATGTGATAAAGATGATTCACGACAAACAAAAATGCACCCAGTGACTATTGTTAGACATCTGTTAACACTCGCAATTAGAGTGGTAAATATAAGCACCATTTACCTGAATATTTAGAATTATTTGGTTTTTGGTCACACACGGTTGACATGATTCTCAGAATAAACAGCAACTCTTTTCGTAAACGTCATTAATCGGTTGGTTTTGTAGGAGAAATATAGTGTGTTTTATGTGAGGTGTAAACTGATCTTGTTTATGTTATTTGGCATAATTCTTTTAAGAAATTTTGAGTAACTTGTTTACGAGTACAGTGTCTAAAGCAATGCTTCGGATTCTGTTTTGGTGCAGATCTATTTTCGGTTTTGGAAAAGCTTTATGGTTTTCCACACCAATAAAATGCATACACATAAAACAAACTGCGTGGAATACGTTTGTGTTCATCTGAAATAAAAGAAGAGTCTAGTCAGAAACACTGACAACGTAACTGCATCGAAATAGACTTTGTAGGTTACACTTATATTTCATTCAGATTTCGTTGTTTTACCAACAGCAAGTGCAGGAATTCGTTGGGATTTTTTTTGTCGTTTTTCTACATAGAGATTAGTAAATACAGTTCTTTGGCGCTAGTGTTAATTTTATGCATAGCACAATTAAAAGAAATTCTTATTTCTCTTATCGATATGACAGATAAACAATAATTATAAGCAACTGAGAAAACATCAGTAAAGTTATGAGAGGCCTCAGGGCTTCATGGGGTGCAGTCTGTGAGCCACTAGTTTAGAGGATCCCGGTGAATCACAGGCATTTAGGCAGTGTTCAGGCCCTCGAGTGTTTTATGGGTAATTTTATGGAGACACTAAAAACATCGAGTCTACTCAATTCCCACCTGTCATAAAATTTTAAGCGTTATTTTTGTAGGCTGTAACCACTGGTAGAACCTCCTAGATTTCAGGGAATATGACGATTAATGGGATGAAAGGCGATGATGAGTAACGCATATAAAAGAATCGTTCCCCAAGAGAACATTGAGTCTGTCGACCCGTAATTAACGAACTTCATGCTGCGGAGAACCATTTAGTACATCCACATTGAGCAGGTTACTTTAGCAGTAATGCTCTGGGCTTGTATGCAGAAGGAAGCTGAGTGACGTTTCCGTCAGGTTACTGGTTATACTGACATTTATAAGGGTTTCCTTCGTTGAGGCCAGGTGAATGCTGAAAGATTATATTCAATTTTCAAGCGCACCTACATCAAAACGCTTGTCCATTTACCATGCATCATCATTCCTTCTTTTCCGGGATGTATACAGCATTTTGAAATAAATTAATATCTAATAAATATTTGAAACAAATTTAGTGGCAGGTCTCGTAATATTTCGAAACAAAATTAGTGGCCGATCTCATAATATTTCCTCTTTCACATTTGGGTGCCCCGAGTTAAATTTTGGCCTATATACTAACAAAGGCAAAATAAAATTTCTCTCGTTTCCTTCAGGAACGTATTAGAGTCTTTCACCTGAAGTCGCTCCCTCATACTTCCACATGCTTTCGTACACGGTCATTCTCTGATCATTTTGTTATTAAACACTTTCAAAATAAGCAATTGCGGAAGTTTTTAAATAAAATATAATAAATAAATAAATCTTCTTTTGTATCATTATTCGAATCCTGGATGGCGTAGTCGGTATGGCGACTGGACTATGGCCTCGAAGATCCGGATTTAAAATTTCAGCAGGAGAAAGATCTTTCCCCTCCTCAAAACCTCCAGACCTCCGATGCCGATCCAGCGCCCTGTTCAATGGGTATTCGGGTTTTTTCCCCCCGCGAAGAATGCGGCCGGTGCGGGAAGCTGACCACTCCCTTCCATCTAGTGCCGAAATTAAGAATAACTAAGGCTATAGACCTAACTCTGCTGCCTTTACTTGTCTCCCTGACATGCACAGGGGCAACTTTACCTGCTTGTATATTACTTATGCATACATAAGAGTATATGTACATTTTATGAAATTTGTTTTTAAGAGGAGTAAAAAATATGCGAATTAAATTCGAGTTCTGTATCAATTTATATGCTCCGCGTGAATTTAGCGTGAGTTTTAGTCTTCTTCGAAATGAGTACGGTCCTATAGGGATTCATAAATTAGATAGTTGAAATGAAGTGTGAGACTAGCTGATTGCCCTCATACAACACAACACTATTACATAGTCACAAGTTATGAAGTCTTGATTAGTTAAATTACTTGCTAAAGACAACTATGTTGATTTCGGCTCGTAGCATGCAATCTGTATCCAAGCTGCAGATTTCACGTTATTGATGTGCTGTATTGAGCTTATACACAAAGAAGTAATGTAATGTAGTATGTGTTTATTTCCTTACACGTTTCTTTATACACTACATGGAACTCCAGGTAACCAAAGCATTTCTACTGAGTTAAAAACTTGAGAACTAATTATGCAGGTAAGCATTTAACCTGTTAAGATTGTGCTACTGCAGAATGTGATATCAATTTTGTAGTAGGTTGTTACCAGTGTTTCAGAGGAGCACACAGTTTCCGTTTCCAAGGTATAAAATGGGAATTATCAGTTGTTTCCATTAAACGTCAACGGGAGTCCCACCAGTTGAACTCAGTGCAAACAAATTCAGTGCAACCGAGTCCTTGGTCAGAAATTTGTAACCGCTCAGGAAGTAAATCACTCTTTATGTAATCTAAAATCTTGTGTTACAAAGGTTCATTATGCTACGAATTACGAAGAAAAATTATTTACTTGTGCACACACACTATGAGAAAAGAGACAACTTGGAAGACCTAAACCAAGGTGGGGTGAAAGTAGAATTGGATCGTACATAAATCTGACGAGAATGCGTGAATAGATTAGTGAAGTCCAGGGCAGAGAGAAATTCTGGTGAACACAATAATGGGATTTCGGCCTTCATGGAATGGGGAGAGAATTTATTGAATAGCTGAGGAAATGTCATTTATAAGAAGGACTTCGTTGCATGAAGTTAGTTAACTAGTTAATTAATTAATTAATTAATTAGTTAGTCATTGAATGGATAGGGACAGATGGCGGGCACTTGTAAATTCGGTAATGAACCTTCGGTTTCGTAAAATACGGGGAATTCCTTGAATAGCTCTGAACCGATTAGCTTCTCAAGAAGAACTCTGCTCCATGGAGTGAGTAAGCAAATAAGTAGACAGGTAAGTAGGTAGGTAGTTAAGTAAGTAATTAATTTAGTCAGCAAACCAGTATGTCAGTTATTACAGACTTTTTTTACTCTTAGATGCAAAATAATCAAGTAATCTTTTGGAGCCTAAATAGCCAAAAGTTGCGAAAATGCGTATTTTATCTGTCTGTCTTTATATCCTCATTTATCAACTTTAAAACCACTGAAAAGGTGGTTGTGGATTTTGATATTGAGAAGTTCTGCCGAAATCTATCGATGCATTCAAAGTTTGGTCAAAATCAGGTAAAATAACACAATTGGCAAGTAGAACTTAACGCTTTTCTGTCCGCTGTAGAGCGTAACCTTCCAAATATTCATGGAACAACAAATGTTCCAAACTAAGTTTGTAAATAAAAATAAATTACACATTTTTATCATGTGCATCTTTTCAGCACTGCTTGTGGATCTCGCTCTACAAAAGAGAGAGTTAGAATCGAAGTGCCGTATTTGCTGCACTTTAAATAGGCGTGCTGCTGATAGCCTCTTTGATAAATGAATGTCAACGATAACGATGCGTGCACACTCTCAAAGACCCATTCGGAAATTGTGTTTGTAGGTGATTCTTGTGCTACTGTTGTAGATAGAGGTGTACCTTTTATGATGTCCCTTAACATGACACCTGTCACAACATATCCCGTAATGTGCACGCTTTCTATGCGATCAATTTGCTGTGATCAGGGTAAAAGCAAGGTAAAATTTGCAGTCTCTACCGGACAGCTTATCTATATGTCTGCTGAAAACATCAGATACTGAAGAGTTCACCCTTTTGCGATGTGAGGCGGTGTAGTCTGGTAGAGATTTATGTCACGGTAAATTGCTACCAAGCTGCAGTGTTCAGTTTATTTCAGGCTAGACGACATCAGTTATACTTTTTCATATAAAGATAAACGTTTATTAAACTACACAGCGACACATGCCTATACGATATTAAAATGCTATAAATTTATATCAGAAAGTACTGTGTCGCATAATAAATTTAAAGTAGACTAGGCCACATCCTTTCATGATGAATTTATACCAGATTACAGGTATCAAACTTTAATAATTTTTACTCTCTTATACGTCGTCATATCTTGAAAAACGTCTACTAGGCTACAGACATCATACACTATAAAAGTTATTTTCATTGCCACCGCTGCGAGAACTTCAGATCACACTGTTATATGTCACTGTGCAAAGGAGAAGACAATCTAGGGCCATTGTGTCACTGCAAATTGTGCTAGAGAACAGTGTTTCCGTTTGTTGTGACAGGTGGCGCCCCTGCTTGTATGAACCACGTCAACTTGCTTTGTTGGCAAACTGTAAACTTTAAAGTGTCATTTTTGAAACCAGTACGGAAACAGTCAACCCGAAAGTTCTCTGAAATTTACATATTACGTTGTTTCGTTATAAACTGATTCACAGAGTAGCCTATTCAGGAGTTTAAAATTGAGAGTGTTTCGTTGCAGAGATCTTGACGTTGACATGTACCATGCTTGTATGCATATTTTTAGGCGCTTTCGCAATACTGCTAAAAATGTCTATTGGCTTCATCTCCTCTGTCCGTCTGTCTCCGCATGGAAGAAATTGCTTCCCACTGGACAGATTTTTATAAAATTTGATATTTAATGATTTTTCGAATATCTGTCGAGAGGATTCACGTTTGATTAAAATCTGATATGAATAACGGGTACTTTACTCGAAGGAATGTGTCGTGAAGAAAACCGCCAGGTGAACTACTGGGAACCGTTCTTTCTACTGCCAGAATACAGAGAGGGTACGTAGTTGTGCCGAACGGATAGCGTTCAATGTGTCACTGCAACTGTCCACATCCTCCCCACCCTGGTCAATTTCCAAAGCAATGCCCGGCTGCACCGGACCACTGATCCTGTTTCCGTCTAGCTGGCGAAGGGTTACTTTCCTTATCTTCCCACAGATGCACATCTGTAATCCGAGCTCTTTTCCACTCCTGTCTGGGCTGGACATCTTCCTGTAGGAGAACGACATCTCTTAGAATGTTCTGCCGGTGGTCTTTTACTTCATGTTAGTTACGAAGCTGTAGAAGGTATTCATTCTTCATCCGCCGCCAGACGTTCTCAATGAGCTTTTGCTTTATCCCAAATTCTGTGGACAGGTCTTTATTTGTAGCTGGCTCAGATCCGCACGGGACTGTAAGTTTGTCACCAGTCAGGAAATGTGATGGTGTTAAAGTCTCCAAGTTACCTCCGTCTTGAGCGATTGGTCCTGAATTAAGGGCAGCTATAATGCCGATTAGAATGGTAGAATGGTGTTTTTTCCTTCTTCGTCAACCTAGGGGTGTCCTAATGCTGCTTTCAAGCAACGCTTGGTAGAACCTATAATTGTTTCCCACCATCCTAACCACCAAGCCCACTGTGATGCAATGAGATTCTATGTAAAACCGTGATGCGCGATGTGTTTGTGAGTCTTGGAATCTACCTTCAACTCGAAAAGTTGGGCACATTCTTTTGTTAGTGGCTCGGTATGTTTATTATCTTGTCAGAATAGATGGTCTGGAGAGAACCTGCCCTACCCAAAAATCACTGCAAAGCCAAAAATAAAATCTGTCTGTGGATAAATCTCTATACAGCTGTAGTCATGGCACATGTAAAAAACACAGTATACGACTCTTGATGATGCTACCAGAGTTGACGGAGGTTAGGCCGGCGAAGTCGATCCCACTAACGGCAAATAGGCATTTGGGTGAAAGCGATCTGATGGTAGAGGAGCTTGTAACCCTTAACCTCTGCTGGTGTGTGCAGTTCTACATGGTAGACAAGTGCTTGTATGACTTCCCACGTCACTGGACGGGCTCCAATACACAGTGAAGCTCTGCTAACACAATACGTACTTCAAGGGAGTTAATTCGAATATGCGTTCGTTTAATTAGCATCCATGGGAGTGAGTGTGATCCATCGAGGAGCAGTGTATGCCGCTCGTTTCCGGACAAGTCTGCAAACTGTAGTCGACCACCAAGTCGAGTAAGACCTTTTGCAGAAAGGAATTAAATCGAGAAAACTTCGAGTGTTTTAGCAATGGTAATCCACTTAGTAAGGCCGACAGTTCGGCGGCGGAACATTCCTCTTGAACTTGACGTATCCAGTGTGCGCGACAAACATGCAGGTCTTAGGCAGTCACACTCACTATGTTTCCCTTTCCTTTTCAGGCATTTTACAAATCACAGGATTCAGACTGCAACGTGTAGTACTTCCCAATATGAACTGAAGCGTGAAGCATGCAGGAGGAGTTCCCTGTAGTAATCATAAAACATGGGGTCTCCTTTGTTTCAGGCAGTGACGTGTCGCAAAGTGTAATGTCTTGAGGCCAGCTACCAGGGTCCTCATCGAGCGAGTCGGGTCCTTATCACCAAGAGCCGAATGAGCACAGCTTGTCTGCGCGAATTCTTCTTGAAAGATGGTCTGCCCGACTATTGATGTAAGGGCAGTGTCTCCATTGGCTAGGTGTGGTATTGGTCAAAATTTCCGTAACGCGTTAGAAAACAGATTTTTCAACATTTCTGATCGTTAAGTATCCATCCCAATGTTACTGTTGACTCGCTCCCTGAAATGGCTCTAGTAGCGTTGAATCGTGCTTCTTGACAGACATAGCGAAGAAGACGCTCGCCTAACAATGCAGCAAGTGACTCAAACCTGGAAAGCGTTATCTTTTGATAGGCGTAATCTGTTCTACCGACACACCAGGAAAACAGAGTATGTACGTGGACTGCGAGGGTGATCGGAAGTTTAACACGGCACCGAACGCTCTTTCTGAAGCGTCGCAAAAGACGTGGAATGTGGCCTCGTTGCGTGACTGGGATAAACCTGTCCTCGAAATGTGCGGAGAGGATTACTGGTAGAGTTTAGAAGTCTATAACTGCCGCCATAGTGCGATATCTAACGTCAGAAACGCTTCGCACTGCAGCTCTCAGAACCAAGGTTCTTGGACAAGTATTTTCCCGACAATCGGTACAGGAGCAAACAGGCCGAGTATATTAAGAGAATCTGGCTGTCGTGTGAAGAATGCGGCCTTTCGCTCTAGGGTATCCCGTCAGGCTCATGGTAATGTCTCCTGGGTTAGTGAAGAGGCAATGTGAATCTGTGTTCCATTCTACTCCATGGACACAATTTTCAGACTTGATGACTAAACCGTCTGCTGCCTAAATGTCCAGGGTTAGGGAATTCAGGACCCATTTCGAGATTGTACGTTTTATGCGTCTCGTAAGTGCAGTGAGGTCATAGGGGACAATGATTGGTTTAGTATTACTCTTTGCTGTCGGCAGTCATCCAAAAATGCGGACTTGTCCAGGAGCGCTGCTGCTGTAGGATGTCATTCATAGGCCAAATGGGAGGCGGGTAAGACGATAATTTATAAAGTAACATGTCTTCTGGTAGTGTTCATCGTTATCTCGCTTCACGCTAAACCAGAGGAACCTTACTCGTAACTCCTGCCATTCTTATGCAGGCTTTATTGTAGAAATATTTGGATATTATTACGGACGTTCGTTGCTCGATAAATTCGAGACCGTAAAGCGTTGCAAGTATTTCAGGTACTAAGTTCGGTGTATTTTCCAATGCATCGTTCTAGAATGAGAAACCTCGTTCAAACGAAAATGCTTCGAAAGCTATTCTCCATTGCGTGGCGTTTATCTTGTTTCTTTATGGCGTGTTGAGGCAGGGAGAATACATTTTGTGGCGTGTCAACCTGCTCCTTTATTATTTAGCCTAGCATGTGTCCGAAGTACATGGACTTTACGTCCGCATCTTGATACAATCAGTTCTCAAGTGTATGAATTCGCTTCTCACCTGTAGTGCGATTGTGTAATAGGAAGTTATTTTCTTTCTCGGGACGAAATCAACTCTCCTCCCATCTTCGGTGCAGTATGAGTCATGTAAGACTTGAAGAACGGAGGAATCCTCGCGGTGTGTGCACAGTCCTGCATCTCTCGAATACCGATTGCTCTGTGTCCCAGAAAAATCGTATGGCGTAGTCGGCCATTTCAGTGTTGTCAAATTAGATATGATGTGCTATGAAGGGTTCACAGTAGTGCCAGAACTATTGCCACTGAGGATCCAACCAAAGATGGCTGAAGCGCTACAAGTGAAGACGAGACCCTTCTTGGCGTTTCCCATTTTACAACCTAATATTAGTGGTCCGCTTCGATGCATACTTTAATATAGAGGTTCTCTAACCCGGTCGTTGGATTAGCTAACTTATTATTGCGAGTGTGGACCAAAACGTCAACATCTTGAAGTACAGTGGGGAGAGATTAATATATATTATTGCTGTCAAAAGCGCAGATTGAGATGTTTGCCTTCATCGAATATGCAGCGACGTCAAAACGAACAAGTCTTCGAATGCTGGACGAAGAGGAAGTCTGTTTACTTGTAACTACCAAGTCTTTGGTATCAGTAACAAACCAAAGATTCGTTAGTGGAAGTGGATTGGCTTCCGGGCTCCGGCAAGAGTTTTGATCTTCTGGTCGTATCATAATCCACACGCGAGCAGTTTGAAGGTAAGAGAAGTCTGGTGTCGTAACCTCAATCTTGCCTACAGAGTACGGAATCTCCTTCGTTGCAGATTGAGACATGGTGTTGCTTCTTGCACTTGGAATGCGTTGCTCTGCCTTTTTTGTGCACTATCAATCAGCATGTCTCCAATTGAGCAAACGGAAACATCTATTGGCACCTTCAGATTTTCAATCTTTTGTTTTTTATTGTTATTTGTTGTCAGTTCTGAGCACAGTGGCCTCTGGTCTCTCAATAAGGCGGAGAAGGCTTCAGGTGTTTGCTTGGCCTTCCTTCGAAGTTTGCCTAGCTTCTTGTTTGCTTAAAGAATGGTTGTTTTAGGCATGTATACAGAGGTTGAAGAAGAATTGCCTATTATTTTCTGGCCATTTGAAGCTCCTTCCACGTCTTCATTCAGCACTTACAAGAAATTTGTGATTCTGCTTTCCGGAATACCTTCCTTCTTAGTGTGAATAGGCCAGAGTCGGCAGAAGTCAGCTAAAAACCGCGCAATATTTCTGGTGCTAACACGTGTCTGTAGACGTCTATGTTTCCCCCAGAGCCTTGATAGCTTGAATCCGACGATGACATTCGACGTAGGCTGATTAGGTGCATCAGGTCTATCCGACCGGGCAGGCTGTATGTCTTCTGAATAATCCAAGTGAGCATGGATAATTCAGTTCTTGTCCCCATTCCGGGCCTAATGAAATTTCTTCTTTTTTTCGTACGTTTCTTCGGTTACGGATGCACCATCCAGTAATCCTTTCTATTTGTCATCTAGATACCCACAGAGGAAAACGTGTTTGCTGATGTTTGAGAGTGACAGGTTTTTGTTTACTGAGGATTCAGATTGCACTCAAAAACCTAGACCACCTTTTAATATTTCCATTGAATTGTTCTGATTTGATGGTAGGCAGCATTTATTTCCAGAATAACCGTACGTGTGTGTGGGTACCCCGTTCGTAACTTGTAATTTACAATGTAGAATCTCCACTCTTGTCTCGAATAATACAGTTGGTCTTAGGTATCTTGCCTTTGGAGCGGTATATGTAGTCTTATCATTAGGTAGATCGCGAATGCAATCGTCCGGACTAATTAAGTTTTGTAAATCCACCTGAAGACAACTGCTATAATTCTCGAGCTCTTCGAATGCTGTAGAACTGTCAAATGTTTTAATTGTAGTTACAAAACTGATGGCATGAGAGCACTGCCTCATAGTTTTACGTTGCAGTTTCTTCGGCTTTTTTGCATCTGTCATATTAAGCTGGTCCGTTGATAGAAGGCTTCTGTGCTTTGTGAAATCGTCCAATCCCTGCTAGCGTGACGCTGCTGGAATTTAAACGTGACGTACTCTTGTTAATAAATGACGGAAGGACATTAATGCTTCGTGCTCAAGAATGGTAGGTAACGCTGCGAAGTGTCAGCAGTTCTATCTTCCGGTAGCAGATGGCAGCAGATAATCACACTCGACAAGCTCGTAAATATGGCGGTTTATAGTACTGCCTCTTCTCTACAGACGAATGGCCGGCTTGCAATCACACGATTTCCTCGAAATACTGTATTTTTCCTTCTTCACAAACGTGCAATGTTATAAAAATCCCCTTCCAATGTAAATAAAATTACATATAAATATAACTTGATTACTTATCAGCCCCGTGCTGGGAGAAGTCGTTGATCGCATTAAGTAGCATGACGTGTATCCAGTCGAGTATTTCGCTTACACCACACTGTTAGTCGTGTTCCTGAGCTTCAAAGTAAACCAGATGGGTAGTATTCGTAGTACACTTTCGAACTCGTTCACATACCTTGAAATGATCGGATGTCTGCTTCTTACCGCGTTTCGCCACCGAAATATGTCGTGAATAAAAACTATTGTTAACTGCTATGAAAAGTTCATTGTACTGACTTGCTGTCCTTGCCAGGAGAATACGTCGATGTATCACTCCAGCTCTCCACAGCCTATGAAAATTCATCATGGCATCTCGCTGAATCCTTCTTAGATTGAGAAATTTTTCAGGAAACTTTGTGAATAAAATCAAAACAGGCCTTTTGTACTAACCATTTTTTTCAGAAAATCATACCTTTTATGAGATAATGTAGAAAAATATGAGAGAGCCACACAGGTAGCAAATGACAATAACCTTATAATAACGCATATAAAGATGATATTTGCTTGCGGGATAACTAAGGCAGTAGTAAAGACACACAGTCATAGTATTTAATACTTACTGTTAACAGCAGTACTGGAGAGAAGTGGAAGGGAATCCATTGCTGCATTTTCATGGCAATACTGAAAGCTCTTATACTGTGGACATCTGCGCCAGAAGCAATAAAATTGGAAGGCATTGTTGCCTTCATGTGGCAGCAGAGTAGTTTCGCGAACGCGCCACAATGTAACATTGTACGTACATTATATATGATAATAAATATTATTATGTAACTATAGTGGTTACATAATAACCACAAGGATAGCGTAGAAGGTCTAATAACTAGTTCACAAGGCGTACAAAAGATGAATCATATTTCGATACTCAGCAAGGGAAAGAACTTTTTTCTCTGCTGCACAGGTTCCATAACAGCTCTCGATCCACCCAGTCTCCTGCTGTATGGGGCTGGGGTCTCTTTGTTAGAGGGTAAAGGGACGGAGGCGTGAAACTTGCCAGTGAACTCCAGCAATTGCCTCCATAACCTTTATGGCATGCATGAGGTAAAACTCACTAGATGTTTTTAAAAGCACTTATAATCGACATTTGACTTGAAATGTGCATCTGTACAGATATGCTAATAGAAACATTACATTAATAACAGTATTTGCTGCAATATAAGAGGGGTATGTCAAAACTAAGTTCCGATAGCCTGAATTTCGCGCTTAAAGGTCACGGGACGGTTGCGCGTACGCAGAGTTATTTCGCGAAAATTCCCGAAGGGGTACGTCACGTTTTAATCGCAGTAGCAAGAAGCAGTAGCAAGTTGAAGTTGTTGAAGTATGGCAAAGCGCATTGAAAATGCCGCCGACTGTGAAATCCGTGCAGTCATCCGATTTCTACAGGCCAAGAATATCCAACCAGCCGATATACACAGGCAAGTGTATGAGGTCTATGGAGGAGCGATGAGTGATAGTATGGTTCGACGATGGTGTAGGTAATTTGAGAGTGGTCGAGATAACGTGCACGACGACAAACGCAGCGGTCGCCCCAGCGTCGTGATTCCCGATCTCGTACAGCAGATTGAGGTGAAAATCCGCGAAAACAGACGCTTCACCATCACGGATCTGGCCGAATTTTTTCCGAATGTGTCACGGAAAACTGTGCACCGGATTGTGACTGAAAATCTGCATTTTCGGAAACTGTGCCAGATGGATTCCAAAAAATTATACCCCAGAACACAAAACGAAACGTATGGGATCTGCACTTTCCTTTTTGGAGCGCTACGAGAAGGACAGCTTTGAGTTTCTAACACACATCCTTACCGGTGATGAAACATGGGAATCCCATGTCATCCCAGAACGTAAGCAATAATCCATGTAGTGGCGTCACACATCATACCCAACCAAAAAAAAAATTCAAGCAGACTCTCAGCGCCCGCAAAATCATGTGCACGGTATTCTGGGACCGTTATGGAGTTTTGCTCCTTGATTACCGTCCAAATGGACAAACAATCAATGCCCAGGTGTAGTACGACACCCTACAACGCTTACGCAGGGCTATTCAAAACAAACGCCGGGGACTACTCAGCTCCGGGGTGGTGGTTCTCCACGACAACGCCTGTCCGCATACGGCTTGGCAAACAACAGCCCTACTGCAGCAATTCTGTTGGGATATCAAGGATCACCCCCCCCCCCCGTACAGTCCGGACCTCGCGCCGAGCGACTACCATCTGTTTCTGCACATGAAGCGTTTTCTCGCTGGAGAGCAATTCCATTCAGATGCAGAGGTGGAAACGACAGTAAACAATTGGTTGCAACAACAGGCGGTAGACTTTATCGACACAGGCATTCAAAAACTTGTGACGCGATACAAGTGCCTCGATTCTGCTGGTGACTACGTAGAAAAGTTGTGTTTCGAATTGCCTAACTAGACTTACATATAACATGGATGTAACATCATTCATTGTCAAATAAATTTTGTATCGGGACTTACTTTTGACATAAGCCTCGTACATGTGTCGTATATTGGTTGACTGCTGCAGGAGTAACTGGGCAGTGAATTTCAAATTGCAACACATGTTACGATCTATGATTTCTTGAATAGCTTACGACATTTACTTACTACGAGGGTGCTCTGAAAATTTCTCGGCCTAATAATGAAAAAAATAATTTATAATTTCCAAATTAATTTTTATTTTTCAACATTATCTCCCTTAAAACTAATAATTTATTCCAGCGATGCTCCAGCGCCATTATCCCGTCCCTGTAGTGGTTCTTCGTAAGATCAGCAAAATACCCCTCTACAGCTGCAATCGCCTCTTGTTTCGAAGAAAAACGCTGACCAGCGAGGAGCAGTTTAAGTTTTGGGAAGAGAGAGAAGTCATAGGGAACCAAATCTGGGCAATAGAGTGGATGTTCCAACAATTCATAGTGCAGATCCCTTAATTTTCCCATTGCCAAAAAAAATTTGTGGGCGGGTGCATTGTACTGATGAAATATGATGTTTTTCTTTTGCAAACCGGGTCTTTTCTCACGAATCCTTTCGTCTAGTCTGGTTAAAAGACTGGAATAATATTCCCCGGTTATTGTTTTACCCTATTCAAAATAATCAATAAACAAAATGCCTTCAGCGTCCCTAAACACCGATGCCATGACCTTTCCTGCTGATGGAACCGACCTTGTCTTCTTTGGCACTGAACAAGCGGCTACTGTCCACTGTTTTGACTGCTGTTTGGATTCTGATGTGTAACGGTGAATCCATGTCTCATCCATAGTAATAAATCGACGCACAAAATCATTTGTATTTTTGTTA
>Ga0268261_10001106_pt1 | contig 18164 bp, 14 predicted proteins | sample TergutNc150P1_FD_190353 | JGI IMG/M metagenome (GOLD analysis project Ga0268261, IMG submission 190353) | Nasutitermes corniger P1 segment gut microbial community from laboratory colony in Florida, USA - Nc150 P1 (SPAdes) (version 2) | ecosystem: Host-associated > Arthropoda: Insects >...
GGCATTAACCCATTCAGATATTGTAACAACAAAAACTTATGTTAATTCAGACAACGTTGTTATTTTAACTCCTGCTGATTTTGTGTATAACCAACTTGTAAAAAAAGGAGTGGGGAATAGGTGGGGAATAGGTGGGGATTTTGGTGGGGATTAATCCAAAAATAGACACTTCCTTAAGATAAGGAAGTGTCTGAAACATTGATATATAGGTAATATTAACCTTTTGAATACTGTGAAGGTTTACTAGCTTTAACAAGACTAAATATTTTGTAATTGAGTTGCTTTGTGTTTTTTAGCACTGCGGTTTTCAAGTTTGTTGACAAGCACTTTCGTTGCTTCCATTGTTAATACGGCAGTTAATGAAAGGCCAAAGGAAATCGCTGCTTCCATCCAGCCAAAGCTTTGTGGAATAGAGAAGATTTCACGAACTTGTGGCAACAAAGTCAAACCATACAAGCTTCCACAAAAGGCAATCGCAAGCAAGACTGCTTTATTGCTCAACAAACCTGTTTGGAAAATAGTTTGTGTGTTAGAACGAGCAACAAAGGTCTGTAAGGTTCTGCTCCAAATCAATGTAGAAAAAGTCATAGCAACGATAATCCCGTTACCAGCTTGCATACCAATCATTTGAGCAGCAATAACAGATGCAGCAATCAAAATCCCGCGATAGGTTACTGAAGTCAAAGTTTTACCAGTGAAAATACCATCTTTGGCATTACGCGGTTTTCTTTGCATGATAGACGGCTCAGCTTTTTCCAAACCAATCGCAATCGCTGGAACAGAGTCATTGACAAGATTGATAAACAAGAGTTGCAAGGCAGTAAATGGCGTATCCCAGCCCATTATCATGGCAAAGACAATGGCAAGAATGGCACCAAGATTACCAGCAAATAGATAGGAAACAACTTTTTTGATATTATCAAACACGTTACGACCAAGAGCAACTGCGTGAATGATTGAGGTAAAGTTGTCATCTGAAAGCACCATACTTGACGCATCTTTTGCAACATCTGTACCTGTTCCCATCGCAATCCCGATATCCGCTTGTTTCAGAGCAGGTGCATCGTTGACCCCGTCGCCTGTCATAGCTGAAATCATGCCTTTTTCCTGCCACGCTTTGACGATACGGATTTTATTTTCAGGAGACACACGAGCATAAACGCTAATTCTTTCCAGTTGTTGCATGTGTTCTTCTTGGCTCAATTCGTCCAATTCCAGACCAGTCAAAGCGATATCGCCGTCAGTGAAAATACCAATCTCACGAGCAATCGCCGCAGCTGTCGTTTTGTGGTCACCAGTAATCATAATTGTTTTAATGCCAGCGGACTTAGCTTCTGCAATCGCTCCATAAACTTCCTCACGCGGTGGGTCAATCATCGCCATCAAACCAACTAAAATCAACTGATTTTCATCCTCAAAACTAACCTTTGTATCATCAATATTCTTATAAGCAAAAGCCAAGACACGCAAGGCACGATTTGAGAACTCTTCATTTTGTGCTTGGAATGTTGCTAGCAAATCAGGTGTAAACTCGATGACTTGACCCTCTTTTAAAACATGAGTAGCACGAGAGAAAACAACATCTGGCGCACCTTTAGTTAATAGCATGGTTTGCCCATCTTTTTCATGCACACTTGACATAAGTTTACGCTCAGAGTCAAACGGTAATTCATTCAAACGCGGTTGTGTTTGACGTACTTCTTTATAAGAAGTCCCTAATTTCTGAGCGAAATCAATCAAGGCAGTTTCAGTCGGGTCGCCTAGTTTCACACCGTCTTCTGTAATTGCCGCGTCGTTTGCTAGAGTGGAAATCTCAATCAAACGCTCTTTTGTTGTAGAGCTTTCCTTATTATCTAGGAAGAAAGTATCAACGACAGTCATTTTGTTTTGTGTTAAAGTGCCAGTCTTATCGGTACAGATAACACTTGTCGAGCCTAATGTTTCAACAGCAGTCAGCTTGCGGATAATCGCATTTTGACGAGCCATTTTCTTGGTTCCGATAGAAAGGATGATGGTCACAATCGACTTCAAAGCTTCAGGAACCGCTGCAACTGCTACTGCGATTGCTAGCATGATGGCGTTCATAATATCCGCCGTCAAATCATTTGAGCCCTGAGTGAAAATTCTCAGTAATTGAATACCTAAAATCCCTAGCGACAAGGCTAAAATCGCAACAGAAAGCTTTTTACTAAATGTATCCAAACTACGTTGCAGCGGTGTTGCACTTTGTGTTGCACCTTCAAGCAAGCCTGCAACTTGACCGATTTGCGTTTGCAAACCAACAGCCGTTACGACAAAAACCGCACGACCATAAGTAGCAATCGTTCCGCTAAAGACCATATTGATGCGGTCGCCAATCGGAACCACTCTATCAATACTTGTTACTTGTTTTTCTGATTGAACAGACTCCCCAGTCAACATCCCCTCATCAACCTTAAACGAACTAGCTTCAAGCAACATTCCGTCTGCTGGAATGTAATCGCCTGCTTCCAAAAGAACGATATCGCCGACAACTAATTCTTTTGCCAACACAGTTACTTCTTCTCCGCCACGAATCACGCGAGCGTTAGGGGCAGAGAGATTTTTCAAAGCTGCCAGTGAACTTTCCGCTTTTTTCTCCTGAATGACACTAACTGCCGAATTAAGCAGAAGAACAGTTAGGATAACCGAAGACTCAATCCAGTTGCCCATCATAATCTGGATAAAGGCAACCACTAGCAAGATAATAACCGTCATGTCTTTTAAGGTTTCCAAAAACAGTTTGAATACAGACTTTTTCGGTGCTTCTTTTAGCTGGTTGTAGCCATTTTGGACTAAACGCTTAGCTGCTTCTTGGCTGTCTAAACCGTTTTTTTGCGAGCTTTTTGTTTCCGACATGATTTCTTCGATTGACTTTTGATAGATTTCTTTCAATTTGAAAGCCTCCAATTAATTTTTTTCAAGTAAACTAGCAGATTGAAAACAAAAAGAGACCTAAGACCAGTTTGTTCAACCTGTCTTAAGTCTCATCATTTCATATTATACCAGCAAAAAATTCTTGCTTACTGTTGATATAATAGCAATAAAATCTATTGCCGATTACTCCCCTAAGGATATTCACTTGTTTTACTTCATGTATAATATCAACTTCTATACTAAAAAGCAAGAAAAATCTACAACAGTTTTAGTTTTTATTAATCTAAGTCTAGCTCTTCTTGTTCGACTTCTAACGGTACATCATCTTCTGTTGGAGAGTCATCCACTTCTTGACTTTCATCTTCAGTTTTGACACTTGCTTTTGGTTTTTTAGCTGCCTCTTCTTCTTGTGCTTGAAGTTGCGCCAATTCTTCTGGTGTTGCTTCGGAAATACCGAAAGCTATGCGGACTTTGTGAGTGATTTCTTCCATAATCTCTGGATTGTCATTGAGGTATTTTTTGGATTTTTCCATCCCTTGTCCGATACGCTCGCCATTGTAAGAATACCATGAGCCAGCTTTTTCAAGGATGTCCTTGTCACTTGCCATTTTGATTAGTTCACCTGCTGGAGAAATTCCTTCGCCGTACATGATTTGTACTTCGGCTGTCTTAAATGGCGGTGCTACCTTGTTTTTGATGACTTTGATTTTAACATCTTTACCGGCAGATTCTGTGCCGTCCTTGATTTGCTGTCCGCCACGAACATCTAAACGGATAGTTGAGTAGAATTTCAAAGCGCGTCCGCCCGGTGTTGTTTCTGGGTTCCCGAACATGACACCGACTTTTTCACGCAGCTGGTTGATGAAGATGACGATAGTTTTAGTCTTGTTAATCTGGCTCGATAGTTTGCGCAAGGCTTGTGACATCATGCGTGCTTGCAAACCTACATGTGAATCGCCAATTTCTCCGTCGATTTCCGCGCGTGGTGTCAAAGCTGCTACTGAGTCAATAACAATCAAATCGAGTGCGCCTGATTCTACCAATTTTTCTGCAATAGATAAACCTTCTTCGCCTGAGTTTGGCTGTGAAACTGGAAGTTCGTCGATATTTACACCGAGAGCTTGTGCATAAGATGGATCAAGCGCGTGCTCCGCATCAATAAAGGCTGCTGTTCCGCCATTTTTTTGCACTGAGGCAATCGCGTGCAGGGCAACAGTTGTTTTCCCTGAGCTTTCTGGTCCGTAAATCTCAATAATACGCCCGCGTGGATAGCCGCCGACACCGAGTGCTACGTCTAAGGCAAGTGAGCCAGATGGAATAACAGACACTTTCTGGTCTGCTTTTTCTCCCAATCTCATGATGGCACCTTTCCCAAAATCTTTTTCTATCTTTTTGAGCGCATCTTCTAAAGCTTTTTCCCGCTCTTTCGCATCTGTCTTTTGGGTTACTTCTTTTGCTGGTTTGGTTGCTTTCTTTGCCATAATTTCTCCTCTTTCTTTAGGTGGTGAAACGAGCGGTTAGCTGCGTAGAAAATTAGGAAAATTCGCTTTAGGCGTTTTTTGCCTAAAGAGGATTTTATCTATTTTCCTAGCAGCTGCTCGATTGAACCCCGTTTTTTCTCTTAAGTAATAGTTTACTTCACTTTAAATTGAATTACAAGCTCAAAGACTTAATAATTCTCGTCTGAGCATATCAAGCCCTTTCATGACTGCGCTAATGCGGACATATCTTCTATCTCTTGAGAAACGATGTTCTTCTACGATGGTTTCTTGACCTTTTTTGGCAAGTCCGATAAAGACCGTTCCTGCTGGTTTTCCCTCTAGTTCATCAGGTCCTGCTACGCCGGTAAAGGATAGCGCATAGTCACTTTGGGCTAGTTCTAGGGCTGATTGTGCCATTTTTCTTGCAGCAAATTCGCTTACTGTGCCGTTTTTTTCTAGCTCTTCTTCGTCAATTTCTAAGAATTTCGCTTTGGTTTGGGCTGAATAGGTCACAAATCCACCTTGAAAAACTTTGGATGCACCGGGAATGTCTCCGATAGTTGACTGGAAAAGTCCAGCTGTCAAGCTTTCGGCTGCTGTTATAGTTTTACCTTTTTCCGCAAGCATTTCAAGTGTAACACTAGCAAGTGAGCTTTCATCGCCATAGCCATAGAAAAACTCGCCGACCTGAGCGGTTGCTAGGATTTTTTCTTCTATAATATTTAGTTGTTCAATAGAAGTTTTGGTCGCTAAGCGCAAGGTCACTTCGGCTGTTTTGGCATAAGGAGCAATGGTTACATCTTCTTGTTGAGCAATCAAATCAGCAAGTCTTGTCACTAATTGGCTTTCTCCGATGCCGTAAAAACGTAATACTCTAGTCAAAAGTTGTCCGCTACCTGCGACTTTTTTGCTTAGTAAAGGCATTAACTGATTTGTCAGCATAGGCATTAACTCACTCGGCGGACCCGGCAAGGTGACGAATATTTTGTCATTTTTTTCTATAAAAGTGCCGACTGCAAAGCCTGTTTCGTTTGGTAAAGCAATTCCGTTTTTCAAACTCAGCACTTGCAAATCATTGTTTGGCGTGTGTTCTCTGCCAGTTTCCTTGAAGTAGTTGAGTAATTTTTCGTAAGCTGGCTCATAGCGAACCAACTCTTCGCCCAAATAATCAGCTAGGACATCTCTAGTCAAATCGTCATCTGTTGGTCCCAAACCTCCTGAAAATAAAATCAAATCCACACGCTCTTGTGCCTGAGCGATACATTCATCCAAACGCTTGCGATTGTCTCCAACGGTTGTGTGATAATACACATCAATCCCTAAATCATTCAAACTCTCAGAAATCGCAGCCGCATTGGAGTTAATCACCTGCCCCATCAAAACTTCTGTTCCTACAGCAATAATCTCTGCTTTCATTTTTTTCACCTCTATAATATATATACGCAAAATTTTTCCATATCATCATAATTATAACGGAATTTTCCCTTAATTTAGCAAAAATATATAAATATCTTTCTTGACTTTTGCCTACCTACCCTTTATCATAGGTCGATAGATTTAATAGAGGTCGCGTTGGATAGGAAGTTCAAGTTAGCCATTAGGATGGTGTAGAGGTTGAATAGAGGAAAAAACGCCGAAATCAAGTATAATCCTAAGTATATTTGATTGGGACAAGAGGGGATACCTTTTGGACTGTCGCTTTTGCGGTGTGCTATTCGTTGATATTTATTATTTTTCGATGAAGACGTGTCGCAATCTGTATATGGATTGCTTTTTTTACGCTCAAAATTATGTAACGAGGAGTTTTTATAATGAAGAAAAGAAATGTACTTATTCTCGCACTTGCCTTTGTTCTGGCTTTGTTTTTTGTTGGAACAACACAGACAAATGCGCAAACTCAAGGAGAATTTCGTGTCGGAATGGAAGCCGCTTATGCACCATTCAACTGGACACAAAATGATGATTCTAACGGTGCCGTAGCCATTGATGGCGTTTCAGGACAGTGGGCTAACGGTTATGATGTGCAGGTTGCCAAGCAAATCGCTGCTCATTTAAACAAAGAGCTAGTCATCGTCAAATCCTCATGGGATGGGCTTTTGCCAGCTTTGACTTCTGGGCGTATTGATGCCATTATCGCTGGGATGTCGCCAACCGAAGAACGCCGTCAGCAGATTGATTTTACAGATGGTTATTATAATTCTAAGCTAGTTTTGATGGTAAATCGTAATGGGCATTTTGCTGATGCGACTTCTCTTGAAGATTTCAAAGGTGCGCGTGTGACAGCTCAAATGGGCACCTTCCACTATGATATGATTAATCAAATTCCTGATGTGGATAAACAGCCAGCTAGTCGTGATTTTTCTAGTATGCGTGTGGCTTTGCAGGCAGGCTCTATTGATGCTTATGTGGCGGAACAGCCTGAGGGCTTGACTGCTGAGGCGGCAAATCCTAATTTTAAAATGATACAATTTGCTGCTGGCAAAGGATTTCATTTGGATGAAAGTCAAACAATGGTTTCTATCGGTGTGCGAAAAGGCGACCCTAATCTTGCTGCCATGAACGCGTGGTTGGCGACTTTTAGCGAAACTGACCGTGATGAATTGATGGCTCAAATGGTAAAAATTCAACCTGCCGTTGGGGCTGAAAGTCCACATTGGTGGAACCAAATTGCTGATATTATCCGCGTGAATGGCGGACAATTCTTGCGTGGTACACAAACTACCTTGCTGATTTCCTTAGTTGGTACGGTTGTTGGTACATTTATCGGACTTTTGATTGGTGTTTTCCGTACTATTCCTGAGATTTCCAACAAGGGATTGCGAGTGTTACACAAGATTATCGGCTGGATTATTTCAGCTTATATTGAGATTTTCCGAGGTACGCCGATGATTGTTCAGGCGATGGTGCTTTATTACGGAACAGCTCTGGCTTTTGGAGTGAATATTGACCGTCTAAGCGCAGCTTTACTGATTGTTTCTATCAATACTGGTGCTTATATGTCCGAGATTGTCCGCGGTGGGATTTATTCTGTGGATAAGGGACAATTTGAGGCAGCTCAAGCTATTGGTATGACCCATTCGCAAACTATGAGAAAAGTTGTCTTGCCACAGGTTTTGCGTAATATCCTGCCAGCAACTGGAAATGAATTTGTCATTAATATCAAGGATACATCTGTCTTGTCTGTTATCGCAGTTACCGAGCTGTTCTTTCAAGGTACAACGGTGGCTCAACAAAACTTCATGTATTTCCAAACATTTGCGGTTATCTGTGTGATTTACTTTGTTCTGACATTTGCTATCACACGCCTGCTCCGCTTTGTCGAGCGTAAAATGGACGGCCCTGATGCTTATATCGCCATCCAAAACCAAATGCAAACGCAAGAATTGGAGGAAAAATAATGTCTGCCATTTTAGAAATCAACCACTTGAAGAAATCTTTCGGTGCAAACGAAGTCCTAAAAGACATTCATTTGACCGTCAATAAAGGCGAAGTTATCTCCATTATTGGTTCGTCTGGTTCTGGGAAATCAACCCTTTTGCGCTCGATAAATCTTTTAGAAAAACCAACAGCTGGAGAAATCATTTTCCAAGGAGAAAACGTACTCGCACCGGGCTTTAACGTGCCGAAATACCGCACGCATTTGGGCATGGTTTTCCAGAGCTTCAACCTTTTTAACAATATGAATGTCCTAGATAATGTTATTGCAGGGCAGACAACTGTCTTGAAAAGAAGTAAGGAAGAAGCTCGTAAAATCGCTATTGAAAATCTTGAGAAAGTCGGCATGGGCAAGTTTATCAATGCCAAACCTAGCCAACTTTCTGGCGGACAAAAGCAGCGTGTGGCGATTGCGCGTGCGATTTCTATGAACCCAGAAGTGATTTTATTCGATGAACCAACCTCTGCACTTGACCCGGAAATGGTCGGCGAAGTGCTAGATACCATGAAAGCTCTAGCGGAAACTGGTTTGACGATGATTGTTGTGACCCACGAAATGCAGTTTGCTCGTGATGTTTCCACTCGTGTTATCTTTATGGATAAGGGTGTAATTGCTGAAGAGGGTGCGCCTGAGGAGATTTTTGCTCATCCTAAGGAAGAACGTACTCGTGAGTTTTTATCGCGGTTTTTGCAGAATTAATAGATGTGAAATCGGACAGCCTGAGATTTGGCTGTCCGAGTTTTTGTTTGGAAATTTCCAAAGCGATTATTTGACACTATCCACTTCAGTTTGTTAGCATTAAACCGTACAAAAAAACACTTGCTCTAAGGATAGAGAAGTGTAGTTTTGAGCAACTTAGGTAAGCAGACTTTCTTTCGCCCGTACCTTTAGGAGAAAGTTTCTGCTCCTAAGTCTTGAGGTAGTTTGGTGGTGTTGCTTTTGAAGTGTTCTGAACTTCTTGCTTTTGTTAAGCAACTCTTTGAACTTTCCAATGAACTTGTCGTTTTCGTGATTTCGCTATTCACCCTACGCGAGCTTTGGAATAAGAGTAAAAAGAAGAAAAAGAAAAAGCGTTTCAAGCCTAAAAGCAAGAAACGCAAACACTAACAAACCCTAAATTGCTTTAGGCTCGCAAGAGATGTTACCAGCAACTCTTGCCTTCTCTATCATTATAGCAAGCGTTCTTTTTCTGTCAAGAAATAAACCTATGCTTGAAAACGCTATTGTATTTGCAAGCACATTTCTCTATAATTAATCTATCACGAATTATTGGAGGAAGATGAAATGAGATTAGTCGTTACCAAAGACTACGATACAATGAGCGAGCTATCTGCTGCTATTGTTTTAGAAAAAATGTTGCAAAACAAGCGCGTCAACTTGTCACTTACTGCTGGAAATACGCCTGTTGGGATGTATAAAATCCTTTTGGAAAAACTGGCAAAAACTTCAATGGATATGTCAAATATTCACTACTACAACTTTGACGAGGTTCCTTTTGTAGGCGAGCGTTATGGCATGACCATGGCGGCTTTGAATGAGGCTTTTTATGACCCTGCGGAGATTTCTGAGGAAAATATCCATGAGCTAAATGCTGGCAACTACAAGACTTACGGCGAAAAATTGCTGCAAGACGGCGGAATTGACCTAATCGTTATGGGCGTTGGTGCTGACGGACATTTTTGTGCCAATATGCCGGGTGCGACAAGTTTTGACCGCGAGATTTTCAGCGTGGATATTCCTGCAGGCTCTGATTTGTTTAAAATGCTAAAAGAAACAAGCGGCAAAACACCAGCGGCTAACTATGTGACTTTTGGTCCGCGCACTGTTTTATCATCGAAACATCTATTGGTCTTTGCCAACGGCACAAGCAAGGCTGAGATTATGAAAGAAGTCTTGGAAGGTCCAATCACCGAAGAAATTCCGGCATCAATTTTGAGAATGCACCCAAATGTAACCTTTATTTTGGATGAAGAGGCAGCAAGCTTGCTCGAAAAATAAGACAAAAAAGCGATGAAATCGAGATGATTTCATCGCTTTTTTTGAAATTTGTAATACCCTAAGACTTCTTAACAACAGAAGACTTCAAGCCCATCGAGCCAAATCCGTCCACTTTCGCCTCAATGTCATGTCCGTTATTAGCATCAGGGTCAACCAGTCGAATGCTTTTGACTTTTGTTCCTTTTTTGATTGGCTTAGGCATTCCTTTGACCTGCAAATCCTTGATAATGGTCACGCTGTCGCCGTCTTCTAGAATATTGCCGACGGCATCTTTCACTGCTTGATTGGCTGCATTTTCTTCTAATTCTGCCAAAGAAAACTCGTAGGCACATTCAGGGCAGATAATCAATCCGCTCCCATCTTCATAAGTATAAGTTGATTGGCATTTGGGGCAAGCTGGTAAACTCATTTTTTGTCCTCCTTGAGTTAGGTGATAAAATGTGCGTTTAGCAATGAGTAAATTTCTCAAAGGTGACGGTTCTACGCCTGCTCTTTGGTGTAGGTTCTCAGCTTTGAAAATTTAGCTCATTGCTGCTCATTTTACCCCGTTGATTGTTTTCATCAATTTCATCAATAAAACAGTGCTGCAAATAATCAGCGTCATATTTTGTGCGTATTTTCCAGAAAACTCCAATTTGTAATTGAAATCCTCTGCTTGAATTTTTAGTTTCATAAAAATCTCCTTTCAGATTAAATCTTTTAATATATGAGCAAATTCCATCTCATCATTAAATGCCGGCAAATAGACAAATTCTTCCCCACCATTTTCCATGAAGTAGCTCTTGTTTTCTACCTCAAGCTCTAGCAGGGTTTCCAGACAATCTGCGACAAATCCCGGTGCGACAACTAAAAGCCGTTTGATATTTTGCAGGGACAAAGTTTTTATGATTTCGTCAGTCTGTGGTTTCATCCATTCTTCTTTGCCAAAAATGGACTGATAGCTCAGATGATGTGGAATTTCATGAATTTCTCTCATAATCAATTTTACCGTTTCCTCGCATTCCTGCGGATAACGGTCGCCGGCTACTACATAGCTTTGCGGGATATTATGGAAAGAAAAAAGCACGCCGTCTAGTTTTTCTTCTTTTACTGTTTGCTCAATAAGTTTAGCAAAACGCTTGATATAGCGCTCATTTTTATAGAAAGAGGCGACAAAATTCAGGTTGACTACCTTGTCGCTCCTGTGGAAATAATCCGCCACTTCATCAAAAACCGTGCCGACTGTCGTTCCTGAATACTGCGGATAAAGCGGAATGACGGTCAAATCGTCCACACCTTGCGCTAGTAGCTTGTCAAGGCTTTCTGAAATACTGGGGTGACTGTAAGAATAAGCAAGCTCAACTACTGTTTCTGGTAAAAGTTTTTGTAAGTTTTCCTTTTGCGCTTGCGTGTAAACAGCCAGTGGCGAACCGTTTTCTAGCCATATTTTTTGGTAATCTTTAGCGACTTTGGCAGGGCGTTTGCGTAAGATTATTCCATGTAAAATCGGTTGCCATAGAAAATCTGATTGCTTAATCACGCGTTTATCTGAGAGGAATTTGCTCAAAAATTCCTTGACTGCTGGTTCATCTGGTCTTGTCGGCGTACCTAGATTGACTAATAGAATTCCCTTTTTCATAGCTTTTCCACCTTCATGCGCAGAACTGTTTTGAGCTTTTCTGGAGCGGTTTTCCTGAAATCTGAAAGGTAAATTTCTCGGTGTGTGCTGGGGATTTCCTTGCGCTTTTGATAGCCATTTTCTTCAAGGAAGTCTTGCATTTGAGCGAATGTTTTTTCCTCTTCATCAAATGAGCCGATATGCATCATCTGCACACACAAGCCGTCGGTTATCTGTTCTAATTGGGCTTTAGCAGTATTCAATTTTTTCTTACTGTCCACTTGTTCTTTTGCCCAATGGAAGATTTTTTCATCTACAAATTCCGGTTGGCGTATCATGACCTTGTAGCAAAACTTGTCCTTATCCTTGATGTCTTCTGGATTTTCGGTCCACCAAAGGCTTTCAAGTGGTGGAACGACATATTCATAGAAATTTTCGATAGGATTAGCTTCTTGCTTATAGGACATTTTTATGGTGTAAGAAAGAGCGTATAGAAGTTCGAGAGCATTCTGAAATTCAGGAGAGGTATTGGGATTGCCTTTGCCTGAAATCGTGATGAAATTCATGGTTGGGATATTGATAATCTCGGGCTTATCTTTAGGTAGGTAGTAGGATTTTTCCTGTTTTTTGAAGTCGATTTTCTCCATAAAAACTCCTTTGCACTTAGGCTTTTCTCTATTGAAACATTTTGACCTTAGAATGACAAAAGATATGATGTAAAACTTCAAACAAAAAATCCCCAGACTTTCATCTGGGAACTCATTTGTGCTAACCAATCAACTCAGGTGTTTTTGCCTTAGCTGTTTGTTTTTTCTTAACTGACAGAGTAATCTTGCCTTTACTAGATCCAATCGTTACGGTATCGCCATAAGTAAACTGGCGGGAAAGTAGATTTTCTGACAATCTGTCTTCAACTTCTTTTTGCAGAGCTCGACGGATTGGTCTTGCTCCATATTCAGGGTCAAATCCTGCCTTGCCGATTGTTTCGATAGCACTAGCAGTGATTTTAACTGTAATTCCTTGATCTTTCAATCGTTTGACAATAACACGCGACATGATGCGCACAATTTCGTCTAATTCTTCTTTTCCAAGATTACGGAAGACCACTGTTTCGTCAATACGATTGATAAACTCAGGGCGGAAGGCTTTTTTCAGTTCTTCTAGGATACGTTTTTCCATCTTGTTGAAGTCCTGCGAGAAATCTTTGGCACCAAAGCCGACGGATTTTTCTTCGCGTAAGGCTGTTGCGCCGAGATTACTTGTCATAATCAAGATTGTGTTGCGGAAATCGACTTTACGACCTTTAGCATCTGTCAAATGACCGTCATCCAGCACCTGTAAGAGAATGTTGAAGATATCCGGATGTGCCTTTTCCACTTCGTCAAAGAGGATAACAGAATAAGGTTTCTGGCGGATTTTTTCCGTCAGCTGTCCGCCCTCGTCATAGCCAACATAGCCCGGAGGAGAGCCGATAATTCTTGATGTCGAGTATTTTTCCATATACTCACTCATATCCACACGGATAAGTGCGTCTTCGCTACCGAAAACTGCCTCTGCCAAAGCCTTGGCAAGCTCAGTCTTACCAACGCCAGTTGGACCTAAGAACATGAAAGAGCCAATCGGACGATTTGGGTCTTTTAGCCCTGATCGTGCTCGACGAATGGCACGGGAAATCGCCTCTACTGCTAGATTTTGCCCAACAACACGGCGGTGCAAAATCTTCTCTAAGTCTAGCAAACGTTCGCTTTCTTTTTTCTCCAGTTGGATAAGCGGAACGCCTGTCCATTGAGAAACGACTTCTGTAACGTCTTCTTCGACAACTTTTTTGACTTTAGTGTCGCTGTTGGCGTATTTTTCTTCGAGTTTTTCTAATTTGGTTTCAGCTTTTAATTGTTGCTCGCGTAGTTTTGAGGCATTGACAAAGTCGGCTGCTTGAATTGCTTCGTCTTTTTTGACGCGTAGTTCTTCGACTTTTTCTCGTAATTTCATTAAGTCCAGTGGTACATTGGCTGTATCCAATCGGACTTTGGCACTTGCCTCGTCAATCAGGTCAATCGCCTTGTCTGGCAACTGACGAGAGTTGATGTAACGCACGGATAGATTTACCGCCGCCTCGACTGCACCGTCTGTAATCTCAACACCGTGGTGTTCTTCGTAGTTTGCGCGCAAACCTTTGAGGATTTCGACTGCTTCATCAGGAGATGGTTCTTCAACAGCCACACGGGCAAAACGACGTTCTAGTGCGGAATCTTTTTCCACATATTTTTGGAATTCATCCAAAGTCGTTGCACCAATGGTCTGTAATTCACCACGAGCTAGAGCTGGTTTCAAGATATTGGAGGCATCAATGGCACCTTCTGCACCACCGGCACCAATCAAGGTATGCAGCTCGTCAATGAAGAGGATAACCTGTCCGTCATTGTAGATTTCTTCGACAATCTTTTTCAGACGGTCTTCAAACTCCCCGCGATACTTGGTTCCTGCAACTAAGGAGCCCATATCTAACATCATCAGGCGTTTTTCCAACATATCGCTCGGCACATCGCCAGTGACGATTTTTTGCGCCAGTCCTTCGGCAATGGCTGTTTTACCAACACCCGGCTCACCCACTAGCACTGGATTGTTTTTGGTTCTGCGCGAAAGAATTTGGATGAGGCGTTTGACCTCGTTTTGTCGTCCAATCACTGGGTCTAGCTTATATTCGCGTGCCATTTGCGTTAGGTCACGGGCAAGCGAGTCCAAAGTTGGCGTTTTACTCTTTGGGTTGGTCTTTTTGGCAGCATCTGGATTGTAGCCCGGTGTCATTGGATTAGGCTGCTGGGCTGGATTAGGATTATACATTCCACCACCACGAGCTCGGTCATCTACACCAATACGTTTCAATAATGCTGAGCGAACCTTGCCGACATTTAAGCCCAGATTGCCTAAAATACGATTGGCAAGAATTTCCCTATCGCGTAGCAGTCCAAGAAGAATATGCTCCGTACCAATCTTTGGCACGCCAAATCTTCTAGCCTCGTCCGCTGCATAGTTGAGTATCTGCTTGGTTCTTGGCGAATAAGGCAGGTAGCTTTGCGGTGGGTACATCTTGACCGTCCCAAAGCCTGTAACTGTCTCAATCTCGTCGCGGATTTCTTCTTCGTCTGCTTTTGCTTCACGCAGGACTTTCCCAGCAATGCCGTCAGGCTCTAAGACAAGTGCCAGCAAAAGATGCTCACTGCCAACGGAGCGGTGCTTAAAGCGTTTGGCTTCGTCTTGGGCGATATTTAAGACAACCTTGCCACGTTCTGTAAATAATTCATTCATATTCTCCACCTCATTCAAAGACCAGTCTATTTAGGAAAGACTGCATCACTTTCGCTCTTAGTTTGTCTGCCTGCGTTTTATCTGCTTGCTTTTCCAGCAAATCTTCTTCAAGCACTGCTTTCATTAATTGGGCCTCACGTTGTGTAATGGCTTCTTCTTGATGAAGAAATCCTAGAAAACTCTTGGCGTCTTCTATCGACAAGCTCTCGCCAATGGAGCGCTGCATTCGCTCAATCAGCTGATGATTGTCTGTTACCTGAATTTTGACAATCCGAATGTAACCACCACCGCCACGCTTACTTTCCACATCATAACCCTTGGGCAAGGTAAAGCGTGTGTTAATCACATAGTTAATCTGCGAAGGAACCACGTTGAACTGACTAGCCATATCCATGCGCCGAATTTCTATGGTGCTTGTATCTTCCAGCAGTTCTTTTAAGTAGCTTTCTATTATATCAGAGGTATTCCTATTCATACATTCGCCCCTCCCCTTTATTACTTGCCTCTATTATAAGTTTTTTCTTTGGTCAATCAAAGTCAAACGCACTAAATTACGCTAATTTGGTTCTAAGTAGATAAATCAAAGATAAAGTGATAGAATAACAACGCGTATAATATAGTGGAACAGGGGTGAGAGGATGAAAGAAAAGAATACCAAACAACATTTAATACACTATGCCAATGGACCTAGTTTGGAAGAAATTAATGCAACTGTCGAAGTACCAAAAGACGCTGGCTTTTTCAAAACACTCCTAGCCTTTTCTGGACCGGGTGCTTTGATTGCTGTTGGCTATATGGATCCGGGCAACTGGATTACCTCCATTGAGGGCGGCTCCATGTTCAAGTACAATCTGCTGTCTATTGTCCTTTTGTCTAGCTTGATTGCCATGATGTTGCAGTACATGGCAGCAAAACTGGGGATTGTCACTAGGATGGATTTAGCACAAAATATGCGCTTGCACACTGGTAAAACTATGGGAATTTTCCTTTGGATAGCGACGGAACTTGCCATTATGGCGACAGATATTGCGGAGATTATCGGTTCTGCTGTTGCCTTGCAATTATTATTTGGCATTCCGCTTTTGGCTGGGGTGATTATTACAATTTTTGATGTCATGCTTTTGATGGCGTTGACTAAGCTAGGTTTTCGTAAGATTGAGGCATTTGTTACTGCACTTATATTAGTGATTTTCTTTGTCTTTTTATACGAAGTGGTGCTCAGCCAGCCTAATATCCCTGAGTTATTGGCAGGTTATCTACCTCGCGTGGAAATTGCAACCAATCCTTCTCAGCTGACTTTGGCACTAGGAATTATCGGGGCAACTGTTATGCCGCATAATCTCTTCCTGCATTCAGCTATTAGCCAAACGCGCAAGATTAACCATGATGACCCACAGGAAGTGAAAAGAGCGATCAAGTTTGCTGGAATTGACAGCAATATTCAGCTGACTTTGGCTTTTGTCATTAACAGCTTGCTCTTGGTGTTGGGTGCCGCACTTTTCTACGGACATACCGAGCATTTGGGGCGTTTTGTGGATTTGTTTAATGCTCTACAGGACAAAAATATCGTCGGCGATATCGCTAGTCCAGTGCTTTCCATGCTCTTTGCTGTTGCGCTTTTAGCTAGCGGGCAGAACTCGACGATTACTGGAACTATGACAGGAGAAGTGGTTATGGAGGGTTTTCTTCATTTGAAAATGCCACTTTGGATGCGGCGGATGGTTACTCGCGGATTGGCTGTTACACCGGTTATTATCGCGGTCATTCTATATGGCGGACAAGAAAGTGCGGTGGAAGGATTGCTCTTATATTCGCAGGTGTTTTTGTCTATTGCTCTGCCGATTTCTATGGTTCCGCTGACCTTATATACTGCGGATAAGAGGATTATGGGGGAATATGTGAATAGGAAGTGGATGACTTGGTTGGCTTGGGGGATTACTGTTGTTTTGACTTTTTTGAATTTGAGGTTGATTATCGATACTTTGGGGAATTTGTTTTAAACAAAAAGAAAAAGCGAGGAGATTATCGCAACCTTCTCGCTTTTTATTCTTAGACTTTTGTAAATAGACTATTCAATCAATTTATACTATCTTTTCTATTCTTTATAGTGAATAAACTTGTTCCTTGCAATAGCTTAAATATAACTATTAAAGCTATTATCACCAGTGCATTTTGTATAGGTGTTAATGGCACTCTCCATATTATCCACAAAGCAACCAATATGTATATAATATGGAAAATCGTTTTCCTAATCATTACCATGCTAACCTTGAAGCACTACTCCAACCTGTATCTCTAACAAGTACAGTACGCGCTGCATTAGAAAAACTACGACTTCTTTCTCTATACCAAACCCCATCGCTTGAAACTTGTCTATCTACAGTCCACCAAAGTTGCCGACCTGCATTCCAGATGCTATCAATCGTAAGAGTAGTTACTGCTACTGATACCCATCTCCAACCCGGTAATAAAGACAGTAGTGCAACCGCACTTGCTCTTGAATGGTCAAGGAAACTTTGATGGAAGTTTCTAGTACCACCATTCACCCACGTATGACGGAGCGAAACATCTAAAGACAAAGCAGCATCTTCTTCCGTTACAGAAGACATTGAGAAGAAGATTTCTCCATTAACAAATACGTTTCCTTCTTCATCTTGTGTGACAATAAGAATTTCATCATTCTCTCTCAAAATAACTTTATTATCTGAGACTTCTTCAATAACAACTACATCGCCACCTACTTTGATTACCGCACCTTCTCTATGTTTAGGGAAGAATGTTTCATCCCCTTGTCCATATTCAAAGCTGCCTTCTGAAATCATGACCGAACCTACCGTATTTGCTTGGACAATCAACTGTCCTGCTGGAAAGATTGGTGCCGCCAGCGCTGTTGTTGCTAACATTGTTACTAAACCTTTTGTTAATTTGTTTTTACTACCTTTTTGAACCATACTATAATCCTCCTGTTTTGTAAAATATGTGCGCTGTATAAATTTTCGCACACTGGCTACATATCACAACTACTTTCGATGACTATTATCCTCGGAAAAACCACGGCCACGTGTCATCACCACCATTGAATAATGCTAATAAGTAATTCAACATATCGGCTACCTCCTTTATTTATTTTTTATAACTCTATAATATATTGTTTATGCTATACTGTACGAAAAGGTTCGGTAAAAAGAACTGTTTGAAAGGTGAAGTTATATGATAGGTACCACTCTGCAAAAATTCCGTATTCAAAAAGGCTTAAAACCCAATCAAATTTATAAAGGTATCATGTCTAAATCAAGTTATTGGAATTTGGAAAATAGTGGAGTAATGAGTTCTTTTGAACTAGTCGTTTCCTGCTTGAAAAGAATGAATGTTGAAGTAGATGAGTTTATAGATGCTTTAGATAGTGAGAATAACTTACATTTTGAAAATTTAATTGAAGAAAGAAAAATAG
>Ga0268261_10001107_pt1 | contig 18156 bp, 9 predicted proteins | sample TergutNc150P1_FD_190353 | JGI IMG/M metagenome (GOLD analysis project Ga0268261, IMG submission 190353) | Nasutitermes corniger P1 segment gut microbial community from laboratory colony in Florida, USA - Nc150 P1 (SPAdes) (version 2) | ecosystem: Host-associated > Arthropoda: Insects > Digestive...
CATGCATGCATAGGACTTGGCAGGAATAAATGGCATTTCCCAGATTTTTACTGGTACACGTCTGCCAGCAAGATGTGTACCTCTGGGACCACATACTGCCCCTTTGACCCCCATATATATATATATATATATATATATATATATATATATATATAAAAGGAGTACAAATTGTACCATACGGTACATACAACCATCTTCCTGAAGTTGAACCCATGGGTTTGAAATATGTAGAAGACATCGTAAAAATTAAAATATTAGTTTAAAAAAGGTGCATTTGTTGGTTTATATTATATGATTATATTATAATGCACAGTGCAAAAAACATAAGGTATTGTGTGTATTGTGTGTCATTATCCAGTACTGGAATGTGAAAGATACAGAACCCTGGGTCATATGTTCTTGAAGCCCAAGGATCTTAGAAAACGTGAGGGTGAAAGGCCTAATAAGCCTGGTAGCTAGTACCTGGCTTTGCATGATACCTTAACCCCATTTAAAATACTGAGAAGATACACTGGAACTATAAAGATCTATGTGTCATTAGAGACCATAATGGAACCACTCACTCTTTTTCTACTACTACTACTACTATATTTTTATTAATTGTACCATGTAATATACTAGTTCTAAACTCAAAATTTGGTAATTTCTTTAAATCAGCTTATGGGTTCCTAGAGCATGTTTCAGTTTCTCAGAATACCTAGAAGAAAACTCCATATAAGTATACACTTTTGTGACTGATCATCACAAATATGATTTATTCCTTATGCATTACTTAAGGAGTATAATTCTCAAGTAATGTGTCTGTTGTCAAAAAAGATCATCCCAATAAAATTTAAATTGTGAGAAAGAACACATGGTTTTTAATGAAAATTCTGTCTGTGAAAATTTGTGACACAAACCTGAGCACTTCTTGACATTGCGGAAATCTGCACTAATGACCAATGATAAGGTTAATAATCTCTTTTACACACAATTCCTCTACATGAAAGCATGACTGTTAAAATTATGTGTCTTAAATTAAAGTGAATTTCTGCCTATCACATATACAAAGACACATTACTTAAAAGGATGCTTGTGAAATATGCTCAATGTGATATCCTGTGACTTTTGTTCTCTTCTGTCTTGGATAACAGACACAGATATGTAGAGAAAGACAAGAGTTCTCTACTCTGCTCCAGATCAAATGGAGACACATTTGTTTTACAAGCTTATATATTTTGCACACACAGTCAAGTCAAGAAATATGGTTCCTTTTGAGAAATGAAAATCAGGTGTGGGAGGAACATTGATTCTGTTCTCTAGTATGTCCTTGGATGAATTTAAATGTGTAGTTTAGTCCTGATTTGTTGTCACAAGCAAGAGGGCAGATCACTCTGAAGCCTTACTGGCAAAGTAATCTGCTTAACACTAGGAACTGAAGGCCAGAGTACTTTACATGTCATTTGATGTGCAGTGAAGACAGTATCTAACACTGGCCCTTTGTTTTGAAGTTGGGAAATTTCAATCCAGTACAGAATACAAAATGTTACTGTGTTAAGTTGTAAAGTATTTCATGGAATATATTCCACCTAAATGCTAGTATTAAGTGCTTGAAAAATAAATGCATATAGCATGAAAACCCTAAGTCAAACTGAGGGCTTCATATCCAATAGCCACATTATCTAGTATGGTTACAAATCTGTTTAATACTAAGAGTTCAGCTTTGTATGCATACATTCCAGTCTTGACTTAAACAGTCTTACAATAACATCTGAATACTCAAAAAATGCAGATTTTCATCTAGTTCTTCTATAAGGTATTTTGTATGGATATGATAACAGCTGATGACAGATGGCTGTTGGCTGATTAGCTTTTGGCATTATTAGGCACTATGTGCAGTCATTGCCTGTACTCTGTGTTACTATAACCTTGCACAGAATCATTATGATTATACTGTATAGAAAAGCATTAAAGAAAGTCTAACAATATTAATTTGCATTAAAAACTTCATAGACAAATTCACTATTTTTTGTGTTGATAAACTGCAACATAATGTAGTTTTTCAAAATTTAAAATTTGTTTCACATGCAAATTAATTTCATTAATACATTTTTACATACAAACAGCCTCTTGATTAGAGCCCTTTTGGGAAAGACTGGAAATCCCTCATGTAGTCATCAAATATCTACCGATTAATCAAAGAAGAAAAGCACATTAAATACAGTCTCCCCTTAAGTGCATGAATTGTACATTATTCTGTTATTATAACATTATTTCTTGTTTGTCTTACTTCCTTCTTTCTTTCTATAGTTCTTTGTATTGTGTATTATGATGCTATGTATTTGGGTATTCCTTATCTAGCAAATGGGGATGCATTCTGCTACACTTTCTCTGAAAATACCCCACTTTTAACAGTTGTCTTAATTATTAATTGTGAGAGTTATTTAAAAAGTCAAGTTGTTGCATCTTTCAAAAACAACATAAATGTAATTTTAACATTTTAAGGGCTAATAGAAACAATGTGAAAGTACATTTCTGTTCAGTGCTGTCAAATATCCCAAAGAGCATTGCTTTGTTTCAAGGTTCCCACACTTTTACCTGCTGGTCTTGAAGAGTAATGTTAAGATGCAAATGAGTCTGGAGCAATGATGGAATGATACTGACAGGGGAAGCTGAAATACTTGGAGTAAAGCCTGTCCCATTGCCACTTTATCTGCAGTAACTCTAATATGGACTGGCCCAGGATTTAGTCCAGTCATCTGTGGTGATAGGCCAGTGACCACCTGCCTGAGCTGCGGCTCAAACATTTCAAGCATAGGTGTCCAACCTGCAGTCTACGGCCGCATTTGTAAATTATACTGTAAAAAATTATGTATCAATTTAGGCAGTTCAGCATACCACAAATCATTTGGGGGGGGGGGCTGGTGAACTGGCCCACAATAATGGCTGTGGCCCTTTGCCAAGAAAAGGTTGGATGCCCTTGATTTAAAGTGCAAGTTGACCCAAAAAGCTAACTAAGAGCAGATCTAACAGATTTCCTGTCTTGACCCAAGACCTCAAATTGGTCATACAAAGGACTTCTGCTACAAATGGCAATATGCTTTTTTGGAAGGGAAGACATTTGGTTGGTTGGATGCCTGGAGTTTGAATCCAGTGTGGCTTTTTCTTGAAGACTGATGGCCTTTGCGAAGTGGTGAGAGTAGTCACATTAGCTGAAGGCTTCCATGATTGGTGGGGGGGCATTGGCTATGCGGTCTCTTATAATTTTACCCTGGTAGGCCTAACTTGGCTAATAACACTGGGGGAAGGGACAGAATCAACCATGGGTATTTGAACTTTTAATTTTTTATAGAGTCAGGTTACAAAGCTTCACTTGAATGCAGGTTTTTCATGTTCTGTTTTTACACCACCCAAATAATTGTGTAGAACGTATTTTTTTTTATTTTCCCCTCTTCAACTCAGTAACAAAAAACTACTCTTAGGTAGAAAATATATTGGAGAGGCATTTGTCCCCCTTGCCCCCCCCCCCAAAAAAAAAAAAACGTGTTCGGCACCGTTCGTTCTGTCGATCCACCCGCCTTACTCACTTTCCTCTTACGCTTCAGGTGATTTTCATCCCCTCTTGATCGGCACAAGTGCCAAATTGCTAAACTAAGGGGGCCACAGCAGATAACTCAGTCGAAACTCCCGGCTAACGAAAATGGAACCTTCAAAATCACTGTGAATCTGTTCATTAGCAACACTAATGTGCTTTAGCCGCACTGCGAAACCACTTGGGTTGTACCACCTTAAGTTTCCTCAGGTAGGTGCGGGCAGCGGACTTCCAAAGCCGAAGTTCAATTCCTTTCATACTGTACAGTAAACACACTCCGTCAATGTTGCCAACACTAATTAGTTAATGCTGTCTAAGGGAGTAATTGCTGTACGTCTGATAGCTAACCAAAACACATAACACATAAATACGCTCTGTGCGCAGAACGTAGAATTTTTTAATAATAAACCTGGCAGCATATGCAGTAATTACGCTGTATTAACCGGTGACGAGTATTCATAAATATCTCCTGGGTTCACATTTTATAATAATATTGGGGTGTGATGTAAATATTTTTTGAAAACCTATTTAATCCATTTTATTAGCTCCACAGAATTTTAATTCCACAATCCCAATAGTTTCCTACTGTTGATGAAATACTGTATGACCGTCATGTTTATTTTTGAATTGGGCAGCAGAAATGTAACCCTAACGTAGTTCGTCATGTGTTTATTTTGATAGTATAATATTATTAATAAGTTATGTGTCGAAAGAAGAGTGACATTTTCGGTCGAAGGAATGACAAAAAGAACCATCATTACAAATACTATTTTTTGGTTTGAAACCATGTCAGGAAAATACTAGTCACCATGGTGGATTACTTTGATGGTATTCATACGCATCATTTCGTCGCTTATTTATTTTGAAACTATTGCATTATGGGATTTGGGCATTCTCTGACGCCATCTTGCTTAGGCGGTAGTTGTACAATATATAGAATTCTGTGCGAAGTAGTGAGTTAGAGTTCGTGTTTCATGCTTAATGGATATTAACTTACCTAGGAGCAATTACCTGCATTACTATCGTATGGTGTAGGTGGTATGTATTTGGTGAATATTACTGTAACCTAAACACGGGCTGCTACAAGCTGTGTCTTCCCCCCTAGCACTTCACCATTTATTCTGTGTGTAATCTTATTTATAAACACGTGCATGCAAGAGGTAGTGGCTTCCCGAATTCAATTATCGTAATAGGATTACTTGCAAGCGACGTGATTGCTGCTGGGTATATAAGTTTACATTCGTTGGGCGAGAATTACGTGTTGGCAGAGGGTTGTGTAGCAGACGTATTGCGTCGTCTGTACCACACCCAAGTGAGGGCGAGGGAGGCAGGCAGGCAAAGTGTAGCCCTACACGGAGGCGAAAAAGTGTGTGTGCGTGAATGTGTGTGTGCATTACAGAAGGCAAATAGAGTGCAAATTGATGTTTATTCCTTTATAGGAGTGATACGTGCGTGCGGAGCCGTGACGGTTTTGAATCCCCTTCAAAACGGCACGGAAAACGGCTCGAAACAGATAATATTGGCTGAGCAACCCTCCGAAGTAAAACATGGCGTGCTGCCTGTCGGAAGAAGCGAAGGAGCAAAAGAGAATAAATCAAGAAATTGAGAGGCAACTTCGGAGGGATAAACGTGAAGCTAGGCGTGAACTTAAACTACTATTATTGGGTGAGTTTTTGAAAGAGTTTTGATTAAATTAGTGTCAACAGTACTGACTGACAGGCACACCAATGGTATTTGGGTTAGGCCTACAGCTAGGGGGTTCAAATGCACAGTTCTGTATATTAGTGCATAAGAGGGTTACTGTTGCTGTGTAGTACGTTGTAACGCCGGTAACATTCTTAGTATACATGCAGGGGTTTAACATAGTAATCCATGGAACACGGCGTTGCCATAAATAGGCTCATGCTTGTCATAGTTGACAGGCTGCATAGTTTCAGCACCAGGTATAAATGAAATTGTTTTGTCAATGTTACGTTTAGTGTTAAAGTAACGTGTGTCATTTTCTTACTGAAGACGTGAGTACCATCAACAAATTTGTTTTGTTTCATATTTGAAACCATAGTGCTACATGTTTTGTCCAAAATGAAGTAGAGAGTGCCTCTAAGTTTGTAATTTTACCAGGTCTGGTAATTTTGAGTAACAATAATTACACATTTGAGAACTTGTGTGGCAATGGAACTTACAAAAAGTTCACAAAATACAATAGTGTGAAACTTCTGTTAAGCTCATTACATAACAGTGTTATGTAATATGAATTCTATTCTGCTGTAGTAAGTATAGCCACCTATTAAGTCGTCTTGATTGTCAGGGTTTTCATTATATGACACTGTATAAACACTGCTGTTAGAGTATTGGCAGCATCATAATTTGAAAAACTAAGTTTACAACTTTAATTCTCTACCACCATTACTTTTTACATTTTGTTGGTGGTAATTTATATACATACAAAGCACTTCACTGTTGTTTAAGGTTACATATTATTTTTGTATAAATAGTGTGCAGTATAGGTAGTGGTTTATGGGGCAAGGGTGTACTGATATTCAGAAATCCAATCACCACCTCAGAATTCTAGGTGCCAGAAGGGGGACATGAATTTTTATGCTGAGGGTCCACAGATATTAGGTGCCACCATAGAAATCTTAGTTGCCATGGTGACCTGGTGCCCACAATTTATGCAACTTTGGTCTGAGTCATGTACATCAGCAACTTGTTCATGGTGTGACAACGTAGATGTCCTGTCTGTGCATTTAGCTTAGTAAACCCTGGCAGATGCGTATATAGAATGGTACCATTGAGTGAGTGGGTAGCTAGAATGTACAAGATTACCATGCAGCTTGAAGAGTGTGCATCAGGTGGTGAATCTGTCCAAACAGGACCATAGAGCAGTGATTCACTTTTTCTGATTGGATGTTAGCCTGCCAAAATACACAGCGGGATTGGTGTTGTATGGTGCCACATCCAGGTAGAAATTGTCGTACATGTCAAGATTGGGGTAGGCTCGCATTTTCTTTGCTCCAGTGAACATTGCATGAGTGCAGGATGCTGCGTGTGAGGATAGACCTCAGACTGTTTGCTGCTGCCAGTGGATTTGAATCTGTCAGTGCTGTGCATGCAATCATATGGGATTTTGGATGTCACAATTTGTGCTTCTTGTGGGTCCCATGTTGACTGATGTATACACACACGGGTATGGTGTTAGTATCACCAGAATATCTGCAGCTGTGCAATTTTGAGGATGATGTGTTTCATTGGTGGATTGTGGCAGAAGATTTTGTCCGAACTGAAGAATTAAGTCACACCCGTCCACTAATGAGGTAATTTTGACTCTGTTCTTTGAAGTTGAAGCACACCTGCTTCTGGAATATAAATTACCTATTGACATAACTGTTGCAAACCAGTTGTGTCAGACTTGGAGAGCTGTATTTCAAGATTAAGAACAAATGTCTGGGTAAACTTACAGCATCATCCTGCTGCATGACTGCATATTTCCATGTGGTCCACAGTGGATGATGCATTTTTGAGTGTTTTTCACGTCTTTGGACCATTAACAGATGCCCTAAAGGGCTGTGGTTTGTGTTGGACTGTAATATGCTGGAGGCCATAGTACGTTGTTGATTGCAGTCCAAGGAATGCTTTGCAGATGGGATATGCCAGCCTGTGCATAGTTGGGACTCTGTCTGAATACCTGTTGTGATTTTTTTTTTTCCTAACTTCTGCTGTACTTGTATTTGTGGTCATTCTTGAACTGGAATAGCTGTTGGTTTGAGGTAACCCATACCTGTGGCAATAAAGCATAAGGTACTCTTGGCTGATACAGTACCAGAAAGGTTCACAGTGGTTCACTGCACCTTGCTGTTGGACTGGTGGTTATGATGTGGACTGCAGGTGGGCTGACTCATTGGATTCTGACAGTCTCGATCTTCTGTACACAGCCTGGGCATGTGGAGAGTAAGATAGATTGTTAGAGAATACGTGAATTCAGAAGAGCCTGTGTAGTCATGTAATGGCAAGAAAGAAAGGGATGGGTTGGGGAGTAGTAGTGCGCTTCCCATTCCTTTAACGTAGCTGTTGGTTCCTTGTACTACCATTTTGTCCCTGTTGCTGGAAGTACTTGGCCAGGTTCAGTAGCTGTTGATCTTGGTGTCTCACCTTGCCTTTACTTCCTTTACTACTTTGGAGCAGCAGTGGATTAAGGCTGAATTTTATGTCCAGACAACCGTATTAACCATGCTGGGGGAAGCATTAAGGAGACTTATGCCCTCAGCATATCCCTCCAGTGGTTGCTTCCTCATCCAGCATACCGTCTTGTGTTCTCCATTCATGTGGCCATGCTCGTGGCATGAATAGTGATAACCATGTAATCGCTGTCGGGAATGACAAGTATTTTAGGCTGGTTGACATAGGGTAGGGGAGGCTGGAAAGATATGCAGCAGTAGGCAAAGAGTAGAAAGCCTGGAACACTGCTGTCCTTACCATTCACTGGAATCTATACTGCAGCTTCAGTTTAGTAACAAAACTGAAAATATTTTTCTGATCTGTTTGTTGGCATCTTTGTGCATTATGTTGTGAGGTTGACTTATTTATGAATGCTGTCAGTTGCAGTGATTGTAGGGATTTTATATATAATGGTGGTCTGTTACGGATTATATGTTTAATGTATTTTGACATGGGTTATAGGTTGGTTGATATGTACACATATCAAAAATCAAAATTTGGGGGTGGGAGCTTAGGTTTGATTTGGATAGTTGCAACTTTGGTTTTGTTGTACATAGTGATCTTGCAACATGAATTCTGTGCTATGTTTGGCAGTACATGTTATTAATATACATATATACATTTTCACCATGTTGTATTTATTTATTTGTCTGTTCTTTGTTAATTGCCTCAGGCTGTACAGTGTGAAATGGTTGTATGATGTATGAATAGCAAATGTGGAAGGAAGTGGTTGTTGCTTGCTTTTAGGTACTGTTGGCATTTCCTTGGAAGGACTTAAAAAACCATAAATAACTTACAAAAGGCTTGTCTCTGGGCTGAGATTTGAACTCAGGGCTTCCCAGATATGCAACAGGAATGCTAACCATCATTCACCATGTTTGGTCACTGTGTTTACTAAAGTTTGTTGTTCTTGTCTTTTTTCATGTCACATTTTATTTTTGTTGTCCAAATACTTTGTCATCCCAGTCAATGTGATTTGACTTTGTACATAACAGAAGGTCTCTTCATGAAAATTTTTTGCAGCTGAGATCATCCGTTTCACTTTTAACTTGTGTAAGTGGTGTTCACTACCTCACATCTCAGACGGCTGTTGAGGAAACCTGACAACCAACAGACTTTAACATTACCGTTGCAGTATTGCATTCATATAACCTCTCTAAGATATAAGAATAATGTACACCTAGACTGGTTGTTGTGTAGTGTGCTTCATACAGTAAGTGTAGATGATGATTTGTGCTAGGTGTGTGATGGATGCACATGTGCAAGATTTCATGGTAAATGACAAATTGCTACTACTCATCCTGAAGGCATTGCACTTACTTACTACGCAGTACTCGATATGCTTGATGTTTGCAGTCTGTATGTAGTAATAGAACTGCCTATCACTCCCACCAGTAGCAGTCCTCCATTCCCCACTGTAGTCAGCACCCTCTGCCCCTGGCAGTATGGGAGACACACCCACTCACCATGGGGATCATTATCTGTTGTGCCATTACACATAGTAGCTAATTGTATCATATATCTGATATCATTTTGCAAGTGGTGAACCAAACATTCTGGTCCAGTGGTTGGCACTTCTGTGTCTTATTCACGTGGTCCCGGATTTAAATCACTCCAGATATTGGATATTCTGCCTAATGTTTGTCATCATCCTCTGTTAGTCCACAAATTCTGTTAAGCATGAAGTGCATATAATTTTCAGCACAAATAGTTCGGCAGCATGTTCACCATTAGATGCATTTACTTCAGTATTCATACATTCAGAAGGAAAAATAAATGTAAACTTAACAATTCCAAGGTAAATAAAAAAATTGAGTGTGTTAAAAGACGTGTAACATGTTAAAAAGTAAATGCAAGACTTACCATCCGCACACTGTGGAGAAGGTGTAGGAGTATTAAATGTAGATTAACCCTTTAAACCCCGAATTAAATCCCATCTGCTATTTGCTGGCATTATTAGCTCAACATTTTCTCCACGTTAGCAGGATAAGGGTTAAATCATTAACCATTAGGCTACTAATGTCATATATATATATGGAGCGCCTAGTGTGATCTAGAAACATCAAGAATAGGTGCTCCATATATATATGACATTAGTAACCTAAGGGTTAAATGAAAGTATGACTGTAAGAATCAGTTGACACAGGCCATTAAGCACCAAGGCAGTAATAATGAGAAATGTGTGTAATGCTTGTAAAATAGTTGAAAGTGACAGCATAAAAAAATGAGCAGCAGTTGTAGCAATATCTGTGTAATTTGCGTAATATGATTTTATAGTATGTGCCGTAGTTTTCAGAAGGCTTAGTTTTGTATTGCTGCACATTTATTGATTAATTTATGTAATGAAGTTAATAATGTTTGTGTGCACACATTTCGTCAGAGGTTTCTGTAGCTTACCAGACATACTTTGAAAATGACCTCAATGTCTGATCTGTAATAATGATGTCTCTGTTTCGTAACATAATGGGAAGAAAAGGGTATGTTTCTACAGTAAATGGGTCTGTTGTTTGTGCCAGAAACACACATTACATAGGTGTTGCATTCTGTATATAGTTCCTCAAAATTTGTTACTGTTTTGCAGTGTTAACCATTGTTCCATAATGATACCCTGGTATGTAATCCATGTGGTTGTAAGACTAGAAAAGCATTTTTTTATGTGTCTACTTAAATGTTTGTTCATGTGAAATTTTTATTAAATCTTCATATAGGTTGTGTCTTTCCCCTTTCAACTATTTGACTTCTGTCTGGCATTCTCTTTTTACTTTGTTGGGCCAAAACATAAATACTATGAACAACCAAGAAATGCTGTGAGACAGTAGAAATGATGTTAGTCTACAAGTAAATGCACTAAGTGCAATCGAACCCAGTTACATCAGTTTGTGAGACACCATGTCTGTAGCATCAGGTGTTCTGTGGCACCAATTCATTCCTCACTGTTAATCATAATATTATAATTCTGGGTTAGCACAGCACGTGTTTATAATGACAGTATTCAGTTCCCTTCATGATGTCATAACCGAGTTTGACTGCATGTGTACTGTAGCGCAGAATCAAAGTATAGAGGTAGCTAGTCAGTCCTCTGGAAATGTGGCATGTGTCATATATCTGGGAACAAAAGTCATGGGTTAAAATTATGTACTTAGACAAATAAATTAAGAGTGCAGTAAATGTGGGGATGGTGGCTACTTTTGAATTCAGTATCCTCCCATCTATGCACACACATGGCACCAGCATGAAAAGATTAGCTTGTACTGCCTCCTAACATAACAGAACGTGGTGAAATTAAAGGACCCAGCTGCTTCCAAAGTATTGAAATACAATGGGTCTTTATTTCCAGTGTAAATCCTTGGTTGATAGCACCCAATGTCAATAGTTGAAATGGAATTAACAAGGATTCTGAAGTATGATTTTGATCTTTTTTTATATATGGGCTTGAAACTCTGTTGCTGTGCCTACAGAAATTATAGTTTGAGGGTCTGTTGAATGGTGTGTTGAGCAGAGTGTTAGGAGAGAGATGGAGGACAGTAAGATCTGCACAGTGAGAAGCTTCATATTGCATACTTTTCCTCAAGTATGAGGACACTTTTGAAATGGCCCAGTGCATCATGTTATACATGGATTGTTGCACATGATGACAGGCAGGGCAGTGATTGCTGTTATTCCGATTTACTGTGGATGGGCATCCACACATTTTAGTTAAATGTCCTGCAATTAATATTAGGTGTTTCTTCACCATGTGTAAAAATGGAGTTGGAAGTGGTTTGCCATGAGGTGTTTAATTAAGTTGCAGTATCTCGTGTTTTCTTATAATTGGAAAGATGTTCAAGAGTGGTGTCAGAATGTGTGTATATGCCAGTGCTCAAACAGAAATGGACCCAATAATTCTAGTTACACTCATAACACCACATGGGAATCTTGGCATCGTGTATTAACATGGGAGTTGATGCACACCCTTCTAAAAAAGGACTGTGCTGTGTGGAGTTAGGTTTTGAAGCACCTTGGATTCTGTTCACTGCTCTGTATAGACTAATTCTTTACATTTTGCTGACCTTGGTGCACTGTATGGTTATCAGTGCATGTAAAGGTACTATAAATTTAAAACCTCTCTTTCATGGGCAGTAGTTGGACCCAGCTTTATTGAAAGGTTAAATCAGCAGTACATATTGATTCTCCAAAATGACTTGCTGCATTGGATTTGTTGCAAGGTGGAATGTTTTCAGAAGTGAAAACACTTTTAAATGTATACAGACTGCAGTAGTTGTAGGGGCATATCACTTCTGCCAACTACGTACAAAATTTTATCCAACATCCTGCTGTGAAGGTTAACTCCATATGCAAAGGAAATTATTAGGGATCAATGTAGATTTTGACGCAACGGGTTAACTATTGATCATATATTCTGCATTCGTCAAATACTTGGTAAAAAATGGGAACACAGTGAAGAAGTGCATCAGCTCCTTATAGATTTAAAGAAAGCTTATGTTTTGGTTGGGAGGAATGTCTCGTATAATATTCTCATTGAGTCTGGTGTTCCCATGAAACTGGTAATGCTAATAAAAATGTGTCTGACTGAAACGTGTAGCAGAGTCTGGGTAGGCAAGAATTTGACATGTTTCCTATTAGGAATGGTTTGCAACAAGGAGATGCTCTGTCACCATTTCTTTCAACTTTGGTTGAGAGTACACCATTAGGAGGGTTCAGTTAAACCAGGCTGGCTTGAAATTAAATGGTACACATCATCATCTGGTTCATGCTGATGTTGTTAATATATTGGGAAGGGTTGTACATGTTATAAAGGAAAACGCAGAAGCTTTGGTAATGGCTAGTAAGGAGATTGGACTAGAAGTAAATACTGATAAAACTAAGTACTTGGTCATGTCTCGAGATAAGAATGCAGGATGAAGTCACAGTATATGGACTGATAGTAGTTCCTTTGAAAGGGTGGAAGATATTTGGGAACAACCTTAAAAAAAGCAGATTTTTATTGAATAAGTTATTAAAGGCAGATTGAAGTCAATGAATGCCTGCTATCATTCGTTGCATAATCTTATGTCATCCAGTTTTCTATCCAAAAATTTAAAGATCAAGATACACAGAACTATAATTTTGCCTGTTGTTTTGTATGGGTGCAAAACTTGGTCGCTCATATTGAGGGAGGAATGCAGGCTGAGGGTGTCTGAGAATAGGGTGTTGAGAATATTTGTGCCTAAGAGGGACAAGGTAACAAGGGAGTGGAGAAAACTATATAATGAGGAGCTTAATGATCTTAATCCTCACCCAGTATTGTTTGGGTGATAAAATCGAGAAGAACGAGATGGGCGGGGTGTGTAGTGTGTATAGTGTGTATGGGGGAGAGGAGAGGCATATACAGGGTTGTGCTGGGGAAACCTGAAGGAAAGAGACCACTTGGGAGACCAAGGCACAGATGGAAGGATAATATTAAGATGGATCTTCAGGAAGTGGGATGTGGTGGTATGGACTGGATTGAGTTGGCTGAGGATAGGGACATGTGGCAGGCACTTGTAAATGCGGTAATGAACCTTTGGGTTCCGTAGAATGTGGGGATTTTATTGAATAGCTGAAAACCAGTAAGCTTCTCAAGAAGGACCCTGCTTCATGGAGTGAGTAAGTAAGTAAATACAATGATTCATGCAAATTAATTGTGCCGTTATGGCAGTTGTCTATTCACTATAAACATGACTCACCGCACACTGACTGCCAACCACCTGAGGAACTGTATTGTACTGGTAGCTGTTGGAAGCACCATTCTATTCTTCAGAATAATGCAATATTCTTTTACTGTTTTTAGCTTCAGTATGTTTTTCCCCACTTGATGTAATTAGTAGCTAAACTGCCTGATGCATTTAGGCTGTAACAACATATTCTGAATTTCTTATGTCATGTTGAGACCATAATCTAAACACAACAGTATGAGGGTTAACAGAGTGTATCATAATTAAACAAGTTGAGCCTATTCTTCCTTCCTTCCTTCCAGATGTTCTCCATTGTAGCCCTTATTTGAATTATATTTGTTTAGTTTTCTGTAAAAGTAGCATATGTAAGCAGTCTGAAAGGTGAAATTAACTCTAGATCATTAGCTGTGTTACCTCTATTATTTCAGACATGCAGGCTTGCATCTATTGAAGTTACTCAACTGCTGTAAGAAAGAGTAGCTGAGCCATGTTAGGTTCTTCATTCTGCAGGGCGTCAACAAATGTTCTTTGCTATTACGGGTTGTTAGTTCTGAAAGTGTGAAAGATGTGAACTGGACACAAGAAGTCTGGTGAGAGCATCTAAAAAATTTGATAATTTTACCCAATTTTGGTATATGGCATTCTGTTCTGCTTCCTATATTAAACCAAAAGGAAACTTTATACCATAAAACACAACTTTATTGGTAATTACACGACTTTATGAGTGAGCATTTACTAGTAAATTTGTGTTTGATGGTATAATTTTTTTTTTTTATTTAAAACTTTACTCATGTTTTATACCAGTACCATCAATGCCTGTGTAATGCCAAATTGATTCCATGGCCTGCCTGGCTCAGAGAATGTCGTGATCAGAGGTGTGTAGGTCATCCATTCCCAGTTTGTTGCTGTGAGAAGTCTTTGCTCAGGTATAACCTCACTGCATTTTGCTTATATGGCAGGGGTCCATCTTGTTGGGAAACATTGTTCTCCAAATCTGCTTGCAGTTGTAACTTTAACCACTGTTGCATCTTGTTGAACTGAATCCTGAATTGCTTTTTTTGTGGTGCTCGAAAGAGATAGCGAGAAGGTCTATAAACTGTTTGTTTCAAAAGTGCAGCGGCAGCATTCACCTTCTGACTGGCCCTGCTGTGTTGAAATTATTCGTCTGGCTTCTCACTTTACCAAATTGTGATGTTAATAGCAATTAACCTGGCTGATGAGGCACATCATTAATAATCTCTGTGGATTCATCTTTGTCTATTTCAGGAAGGATTGGAGTGCAGAACATTTGCCCTTGTAGGTTTCAGATGCTGCAACATTTGTGTCTGTCTGCCTTTTTTCCACACAGTTGATGTGGGTAAATCCAGTTCCTTACTGTTGTGGTGAATGGATTGGGGGAATTGGGGACATAGCTCTTGAATCTGTTTACATCATTACTCGTCAGTGGACAACCCGATCTTTCCTCTTATACAGACAGCTGTCATTCACAGACAGTGTGTACTGCCAATGCACTGATGATTTACTCAGGGATTTCTGCTATAAAGAATGTGGGCCTGTCTTGGTACTGTTGCGACTGCATCTTGTGTCTTGGTACACTGAAACACAAATTCCATATCTGCTCTGAGTGTCATACTACATTGCCGCAGATTTTTGCTGTGCAAAGTAAATGGAGATCAGCATGTGAAGAATGAACTATGTTTGAGGTTTGCATCTTTCATACTATTCTTTCTGAATGCTGTAATAGCTTCTTGCAGTGGTAAAGAGAGCAGATAGAGCTTCTGTTTTACAATGGACTGGTAAAGACAGCAAGTAGAACTTCTGTTTTACAACAGACTGGTAAAGAGAGCAAATAGAGCTTCTGTTTTACAATGGACTGGTAAAGACAGCAAGTAGAACTTCTGTTTTACAACAGACTGGTAAAGAGAGCAAATAGAGCTTCTGTTTTACAATGGACTGGTAAAGACAGCAAGTAGAACTTTTATTTTACAACAGACTGGTAAAGAGAGCAAATAGAGCTTCTGTTTTACAATGGACTGGTAAAGACAGCAAGTAGAACTTCTGTTTTACAACAGACTGGTAAAGAGAGCAAATAGAGCTTCTGTTTTACAATGGACTGGTAAAGACAGCAAGTAGAACTTCTGTTTTATAATACATTGGTGAAGTTGTTCACAGTGCTGTTCTTGTGCAAAGCTTTCATTTTGCCCATTGGTGTACTATTAGCAGGGGTGAGTGAAGGTTTTTGCTTCTCTTGGTTGCTGTGCTGGGTATGTTGGTAAATAACTTCCAACATACACTGTGTTAGCAACCCAGAACGAATACCTCTACACCACAGCAGAAGCCTGAAATCGGGTACTGAATGGAACATACTGGTTACTGCAGCATAGTTCTTTAGGCTTATTTTATTCTATTCTACTTAATTTCATACATATTTGATCATCTTTAGTTTAGTTTGTGTTGCTTAAGTTTTTGTGTTTTTAATATGAGTATGACATGAAGTAAAGTGTGTGTGAGAAGCACTATGTTAAATGTACAGACAATTGTCTTGTTAAGAGTTTTTTAAATTAATAGTTATGGAAGTGTTTGAGAGTGTGTGCTGTCATTATACAGTGATAAAACAAAGTATATTCCTGCGCCACCAACTAATTCAGGTTAGATGGTAATTGTAGTGGTTATAAATTTGACAGTCCTTATGAGATTTGTGTTTGTAAATGAGCCCATAATGTTGTTGTGGTAACTGCAGTAAGTTTTAGACTTCAGTGCGCGGTACGTTTGAGAAAGTGACATCAGTTTGTCGTTTGCAGTTTGTATGGTGGGATCAGTTATTGATACCAATTTTCTGCTTAAAGAATTGAAGCACTGTTTTTATGTAGAATGATATACTTTGATAAGATTGCACCATGAAACTAGTGAAAAGTTGAAATGCAGTTGATTTCCCTTCTCATTGTTTTTGCTGCTGTGTCTCAGAGTCCTTGGATTTCTTTATCTGCATGGGCTTCACACACTGGCCTTCTTCCTCACCACACCAGCTTACTACCATTTGTGTGTCTCATCTTTTAGCCCTATCTACAAGGCCCATTAAATCTTTTGAAGGATGGGATCACAACAAATTACACAAGAACTTTTCACCTTTATGGATCACTGGCCTTAATGCTTCCAGATGAAATAAATCATCGGTTTATTTACGCCATAATGGTGTCTAACCACAATAATGCTTATTCTCCTCTTTAACTCATCCATCATCTCCAGTTTCTTTAACAGGAGCATCATATTCCTTGTCTTTTTTCCGTATGGTGTTCATGAGCACATACAGCATCCTTTCCAGGCATGATGAAAACACAGATGCAAGACGTAGTTCTAAAAGCTGTGAAATGTAGAAAGTATATTCCTTGCTGCACAATATCTGAGTAGCTACTGAGTGAAACAGGCAGGCATATGTGACCTCTTGTGTGCTGCTTATTTTGCTTGTGCAAGCATGGCCACAACTGAGTGATGGACCTACACCACAATGCACCATAGTTACCACAGTAATTTTTCTGTAAATAAATGAAACCACAGTGTGCACACTTGTGAATGTCGAGTGTTTACTGGACTTATACAGGTGTTCATCTTAAAAGTGGACCGTATTTTAATATGAGTAATTTATTTACTAAGATTTACAACATGTTATATTACACGACTAACCTGTATTTACAGTAAGTGTTGGAAATGATGTCCATTCATTTCAATGCACTTATCGACACGTTTCACCATGTTCCTCGCAACTTTTCTTAGTGTTCTTTCATTTACTTCTTCGATGGCATGAGTAATATTCATCTTCAACTGCTTTAGGTCTCGCTGATTGGTCCGATAAACAGTGTCTTTCAAGTAACTCCACAAAAAGAAGTCTGGACTAGTGAGATCAGGGGATCTTGGTGGGCATACTCCTTGAAAAATTACGTTTTCACAAAAATTCATGCAGAATCTCCATAGTAGAGGCAGCAGTATGAGCAGTTGCACTGTCTTGCTGGAACCAACAGTTACGTTCATCCACTTGCAGCAATGCGATGAATTGTTGGATAAGTTCTTGGTAGGCTTCAGCATTTATACTGGTTTCAAAAAACAAAGGTCCAATTATTTGACGCCTCGAAATGGCACACCACACGCCTATTATTTTTGTGGATGCAAAGCAGTTTCAGTGTAGTTATGTGGGTTTTCAGTTCTCCATGTTCGGTAGTTTAGGCTATTTACGTAACCACTAAGGTGAAACCACGCTTCGTCTGTAAAAAACACCTGATCTAAAACACCAATGTTATCACGAATTAGGTTTTTAAACCATCGGCGGTAGTTAACTCTTTTAGCGTAGTCTCCAGGAATTAGCTCGTGAAACACCTGCATTCGGTATGGGTAAAATTTCAGCATCTTCCTCACCGCAATATGGGCTGAACCTAACGAAATACCTGTTTGTGCACTTAACCCTTTGCCGTCCCTAACGCTCCAAAGCGCTCGGGATTTAAATGTCCCGTGCCGGCCTAAACGCTCTAAAGCGCTCTTGTTGACCTCTTCGCCAATGCATTGCGTTGTGTGAACGAAACAGGAGCTCTCTGTTGCCTAACGTGATGAAATCACTTAGTAAGCATATCTGCACGTGTATAAACGTGGCCCAAGCATAAACATTGAAGTAGGTCATGGAGATTCAAG
>Ga0268261_10001108_pt1 | contig 18152 bp, 12 predicted proteins | sample TergutNc150P1_FD_190353 | JGI IMG/M metagenome (GOLD analysis project Ga0268261, IMG submission 190353) | Nasutitermes corniger P1 segment gut microbial community from laboratory colony in Florida, USA - Nc150 P1 (SPAdes) (version 2) | ecosystem: Host-associated > Arthropoda: Insects >...
CCCCCCCCCAAAAAAAAAGCAAAGTAAATAATCTAAACAATGTAAGACATGAAGCTTGCAAACATTTCAGGAAAAAAAGAAGGAAGCTTAAACTGATTAACTTGAAAGTAACAGTAAGATAAACACATCAGAGTCTTGTATAGAGGCATCAGTGAAGGATTAACAGCCCAGAACTAATGAAGCAAAGAATGAGAAGGGTGATTTGGTTACAGACTCCCACAGTATTCTGGCTAGGTGGAGGAACCACTTCTCTCAGCTATTCGATGTACACTGGGTTACTGAAGTTAGGCAAACAGAAATATTTACAGCAGAACCACTAGTGCCTGAGCAGATTGCTTTTCAGTTTGAGATGGCTAATGAAAAGTTAAAAAGACACAAATCACCAGGTACTGATCAAATCCCAGCAGAAATGATTAAAGCTAGGGGTAAAACAATTCACTCTGAGATCCATAGACCTATTAAGCCTGAGGAGTGGAAGGAGTTGATCCCTCTACCTATCCATAAGAAGGATGATAAAACAGGCTCTTGTAATTATAGAGGCATATCACTTTTGCCAACTACCTACAAAATTTTATCCAACATTCTGCTGTCAAGGTTAACTCCATATGCAGGGGAAATTATTGGGGATCATCAATGTGGATTTCAATGCAACAGGTCAACTACTGATCATATATTCTGCATTCATCAAATACTTGAGAAAAAATGGCAATACAGTGAAGTAGTGCATCAGCTACTTATATTCTTCAAGAAAGCTTATGATTCAGTTAGGAGGGAGGTCTTGTATAACATTTGCAATGAGTATGGTATCCCCATGAAACTGGTAGGGCTAATAAGGATGTGTCTGAATGACACCTATAGCAGAGTCCATGTAGGCAAGCAATCATCTGACATGTTTCCTGTTAGGAATGGTCTGAAACAAAGAGATGCTCTATTGTCATTGCTTTTCAACTTTTCTTTAGAGTATGCCATTAGGAGGGTTCAGGTAAACCAGGAGAGCTGGAAATTAAATGGTACACATCAGCTTCTGGTTTATGCTGATGATGTTAATATATTGGGAGGAAGCGTACATACTATAAAGGAAAATGCAGAAGCTTTGGTAATAGCTAGTAAGGAGACTGGACTAGAAGTTAATGCTGATAAAAACTAAATCAATGTTCATGTCTTGAGATCAGAATACAGGACAAAGTCACAATATAAAGATTGGTAATAACTCCTTTGACAGGGTGGAAGAGTTCAAATATATGGGAACAACCTTAACAAATCAAAATTTCAGGAGGAAATTAAGAACAGATTGAAATCAGAGAATGCATCCTATCATTCGATGCAGAATATTTTGTCTTTCAATTAATATCCAAAAATTTAAAGATTAAGATACACAGAACTATAATTTTGTTTGTTGTTTTGTATGGATGTGAAACTTGGATACTCACATGAGGCTGAGGGTGTATGAGAATAGGTTGCTGAGGAGAACATTTGGGCCTAAGGGGGTTGAGGTAACACAGGAGTGGAGAATACTACATAATGAGCTTAATGATCTGTACTCCTCACCCAATATTGTTTGGGAATGAGATGGATGGGGCATGTAGCACATATGGGTGAGAGGACAGGTGTATATGGGTTTTGGTGGGTAAACCTGAGGAAAGATATGACTTGGAAGACCCCAGCATAGATGGGAGGAGAATATGAAGATGGATCTTAAGGAAGTGGGATGTGGGGGCATGGACTGGCTAGATCTGGATCAGGATGTGGACAGGTGGCGGGTACTTGTAAATGTGGTAATGTACCTTCGGGTTCCATTAAATGTGGGGAGTATCTTGACTAGCTGAGAACCAGTTAGCTTCTCAACAAGTACTCTGCTCCATGAAGTGAGTAAGTATTTGTACGCACAGTTGTAGCCACAATGGGTGAGTGGTTAGTGTAGGGAACACTTAATGTACACTTCATTTTTATTCCTTTTATAGGTCCTATTTTATGACACATTTATTCTTAACTGTACCTAGAAGGCATGCAGTCATGGAAAATGATGCAGAAACATAGGGAGTCACACACTTTTAAGATTTTATTTCATTCTTGTGAACTACATGGCGACTTCAATTTTAAATTAATGGCTATCTGGAAAACCAAAAACACTAGTAATGGGGAGTCAAAGAAACATAACAACCAAGGCCCATATGCAATGGTGGAAGGAAAGAAGGCAGTTGCTAGGTGAAAATTCCACTAGAAACATGTTCTGTGAACCCATCTGGATTGTCATCCAACAGCTGGCAGAAAATAATAAAAATTGTGAGTGTAAACTGTAGCTATGAATTTTATAGCAGTATAACATTTTTTTAAAAAATCTGCCAATGGGAATGGGGGTAACTCATTTTCATCTTACAAATGCATACATAAGCCATAAGACTAAAATATTGTTAAGCTTAAATGTGTTCACATTCTAACTCAAAATATATTTTCAGGGAATTTTTTAAGAATGCAAATATCAAACACAATTATAAAAGAGATTTGAAGGTTGACAGCACCTTCTCTTCACCTGCGGTCACAAACACCATGACAAAGGTATCCAAAGCATGTACTATATAATAAAGTTGACTCAAAATGATGTCGATAGAAACAGTGAAGAAAGGCTCAACAAGGATAAGGATGAAACAACAAGTGATAATAGTAATGACAAGAATGTTAAAAGAAAAGTTTAGACAAATGAATAATGTGACTGTATCACAGAAATTAAAATGTGATGGTGAAAAAAAAGGGTTAATAAGGATAAAACTGTGATTCTTGAGCAAACACAGGTTATTACAGACAATACTCAGTCTGAAATTGTAGATAACTCAGCAGAGACTTCTACTAGAAACAAAAAAACTGCAAGTATGAGGGGCAATGATTTTTTGTGGTGAATAAGGCACACAGCTTGAGACTGACATAAACAAAAATAAGTTAACTAACAGTAAAAACCTTTTTAAAATATTCCACCAAAATATTAGAGGATTAAAATCAAAAGTGGACGTGTTATCAAACTCCCTTTTTCCCAATTATCCCCATATAATGTGTTTAACCAACCACTGCCTGAAAGATTAGGAAATAGATAATTTACCCACAGACCATTTTAAATTAGGATCCAAATTTTGCAGACACGAGTTCAAAAATAGAGGGGCGTGCATCTTTATTCATAAGCATCTTGAATTCTTCCAATTGCTCTTGATAAATATTGTAGGGAGAAGGATATTGAGGTTTGTGCTGTAAAGTTAAACATAACTCCCATATAGTTAACCATACTAGCTTTTTACAGGTCACCTTCAGGTAACTTTACCAACTTTTTGAAGAACCTAGACAGTGTTTTGAACACAAGGTATAGCAAGAAAATTGAATTTGTAATGTGTGGTGATATAAATATTAACCAGTTAGAAAACTGTAAGAAAAGACAACAATTAGATGCACTATTACAAACTTATAACCTAATAGGAACAGTATCATTTCCTACGCATAAATAAAATGCATCCACTACTGCTATTGACAACATATTCATAACAAGGACTAAAAACTATATTATAAATCCCCATATCAATGGGCTTTCTGATCACGAGGCGCAGATAATAGTGATGGAAAATACTGTTCTTACAAAAAAAAAAAAAAAAAAGAAATAATATCTCCTCAATGAGGGGCATCAATGACCAAAGTGTACTGTTATTTCAATTACTACTAAGTCACGAAAACTGGAAAGAAATTTTTATGGAGGATGATGCCAACATTTCTTTCAATAAATTTTTAAACATATATTTAAGAATTTTTCACTCTTGCTTCAATAAGAAATGTAAAGACTTCAACACAATTTCTAAACCTTGGATAACCAAAGGGATAAAAACTTCTTGTAATCGAAAGAGAGTGTTATATCCGAAGGCGAGGGATAAAAATGAAATGGAACATAGGTTATATTAAAAGCACCACTGCAAAATATTATCTAAAGTTATGAAGGAAGCAAAAAAATTATGTTATAAAGAAGTTATTACTAAGTCAAAAAATTAAATTAAAACCACATGGAATATTATACATAAAGAAACAAATAACCCACCTAATGAGAATAACATTAAATCATTACAAAATTAATAATCATATAGTAAGTATATAATCAAATAAACATTGCAGATAAACTCAACAATTACTTTTTAAACATAGCAGGGAGTATACGTAATAAAAGAACCAATGAAATAAAAGAACATGCAAGTCCACTACAAAATTTATTTACATATTTTAATCAGCCATTCAAAGATATAAGTTGGCATTACAGCTCTGCAATAGAAATGAACAAAATAACAAATTTACTGAAGAGTAAGAATTCCAGTGGGTATGATGTGATTTCAACAAAGTTATAAAAATAAGTAAATCTTTTATAATTTCTCCCTTAATAAATATATGTAACAAAGTGCTTGCCCACGGTATCTATCCAGAAAGATTGAAATTCTCAGTAATCAAGCCAATTTATAAAAGTGGAGACAAATCTTCTCCATCTAATTATAGGCCCATGTCCATATTGCCTGCATTTTATAAATTTTTGAAAAAGTAATATACAAAAGATTATTTGATCATTTGAACAATAATGTTATACTGAACAAACATCAATACAGTTTTCAGAGCAAAGCATCAACAGAAAATGCTTCTTATACATTACTAAATGAAATACTGGCAGCAATGAACAGTAAATACATGGCGGGAGAAATATTTTGTGACCTCCACGAAGCATTTGACTGTATTAACCATGTTGTGTTATTAGAGAAATTGAAATTCTATAGAATATCAGAAAAACTTTACAATTTAGTAAAATCACACTTAGATGGAAGATATCAAAAAGTAACTTTAAGTCATAATAATGGTATTGAATCCACCTGGGAAAAAATAAAACAGGGGGTTCCACAGGGATCAATTTTGAGACCAATCTTCTTTCTTATTTATATAAATGACTTGCCAAATTTTGCATCTATTGGAACCAAAATCTTTTTGTATGCTAATGATACCAGTATAATAGTAACTAGTCCAAATTTGGAAACACAAATAGATAAAATATGTGGGGAGATTAATGATTGGTTTAAAATAAACCACTTAGAATTAAACTATAATAAAACACATTACTTACAATTCAATACAAAAAACAGCAAGGTTTATGATTTAAAACTCAACTATCAGTGTAATTATGTCATTAACTCATCAAATACAAAATTTTTGGGATTGATCATTGATGATTCCCTATCGTGGAAGCCTCATATAGACCAAATGATGTCCAAATTGAATACAGCATGTTTTGCAATTCAAACGATACAAACTATAATGTCTCAAGAAACTTTAAGAATGGTCTACTTTGCATACATACATTAATTATGGGTTATGGAATAATTTCTTGGGGAAACCAAAATTAGTGAGAAAATTTTTAAAATCCAAAAGAGGGTGATCAGAATTATTACAAATTCAAGAACTAGAGACTCATGTAGGGAATTGTTAAAAAAAATGGAAATATTGCCATTATATTCTCAATATTTTTTCACTATCAATATTTGTGATAAAAAATAAACATTTATTTTATACTAATAATCAGATCCATAGTGTACACACAAGATTTAAAACCAACTTACATCCACCTATAGCAAATTTAATACAGTTCCAAAAAGGAGTGTACTACTCAGGAATAAAAATTTTTAACAACCTTCCTCACAATATCAAAGATATTGATAAAGATAATGGGATAATACCATTTCGGAATGCTTTAAAGAGGTTTTTACTTATAAATTCCTTTTATAATACTGAAGAATATTTTAATTATCACAGTTAATCTATTGAAAATTTATAGAAAAATGAAAGCTGGTGTTAGGTGTTTTATCATTTACATTTCATTATTTACTACTAAGATCTCTCAACTCTGTGTATACTATGTTAGTATGTATGTTGACTACGTCTATATCCACAGGATTGTATCTTACACTGGATTTATGGAATGCCAATAAATTACATTACATTACTCTCACTCATTAAATTAAAAAAAAAATGAAGAAAATTATTAAATCTTACCTCAACATATCCAGAAAGAGGGAAGTCCTTTCTAAATGGATGCCCTTCAAAACCATAATCAGTAAGAATCCTTCTCAAGTCAGGATGATTGGCAAAGAACACCCCAAACATATCCCAAATTTCTCTTTCATACCAATTTGCTGCTTTGAACACTTCACATGCAGAATCAAGCGGAGTCAGCTCATCAGTATAGGTTTTAACGCGAATTCGAGAATTGTATCGCAATGACAGCAAGTTGTATATCACCTGCATAACAGAACACATAATGAAACTAACAGTATTAATGGATGCCTTCAATACACCATGCTAATTCATTATTTCATGCTAAATTTACAAACAACTTATTTTTATCAAATGTGTGAAACTACAATATAATTTCTCAAAAACTGAGATTATTTATACTGGTTAAAATAAGATGTGAAATTCTAATGGTGCTAAATGTAAAATCTGAAGTATCAGTTGTGACTCCATGACATTTGGTAGACGAGTTTCAATGTTTCTGAGGAAACAGCTGTGTAATTTTTAGGGCAGTTATCTTACATACAGCAAACATGGTAAAAAATATTTAATGGTTTAGTATTATTATATAAGGAAGCCCAAGAAAAGTTCTCTTCTAGGGCTACTTGATCCTGAAGATGGAGGCTACAATCCTTGAAACCACTGGTAACTACTTACCACTTGACATGGTATAACATCCCAGAAGACTTGTGTCATTTTATTTTATTTTATTTATATGTGGGTTGAATAAAAAATAGTGGCAACAATGTTGTCAACGAACAGAATGGTTTTAAGGCTACCCTTTGCACATCACATAGCTTGGAGGCCATGTTGTGGATGTACAGTATGAGTGTTACACCCACATGGTGGTTGAAAGCATAAGAACAAGCCACTGCCTCATAAGCACAAATGTGGTACACGTATGCTACTGCCACCCTCAACCTTTAATGGCACCACAATTACAGTTAACACATTTCTGTACCACACTGTAGACCCTGATGAAATCTGGGCATTGGTAGGGAATGAAAGCAAATGGCAGTGAAACAAACTGCGCAACTGAGGCTCTCCACATCCAAAGAAATTTGGCCAGAACCCAGAAGGGTCCCAGTGATGGTGATTGTCACATATGATAGTGATGGTGCTGCCCTCCACCATACAATCTCAGTCAATCAAAATGTGAATTCAGAGTACTACCGCAAGTTTCTGGAGAATCACTTGCATCCAGCAGAGCAACAAAAGCAACCACATTCCAGTACAGGTACTCCACCACCTATGATGCCCAAAAATGCACACTGCCATGTAACAAGACTTGGGACTGGGCTTCTCGCATAATAGAAGTGGGAACTTCAAACATCTTTTCTACTTTCCAGACATGAGTCCTCATTACTTTAATCTGCTCCTGAAGCCATTGCACAGTTCAGAATAAGCTATGTGCCTACAGGGTGGTTCATTGCAGATATCAAAGAGGAACAGTATGCTGATGACATCTGTCGGCTTCCAGAGATTTAAGATGCGGTTAATAGCATGGCAATAGTACAGACAGAAGGCACATAATGACAGTCCCCAGTGAAATAAGGCATTTATTCATGCACCACCACATTGCCACTACTCTTCACTCTACCCACACAGTTTCTCCATGTGCAAAATATACCTCTATATTAAATTCCTTTTCATCTGATGACCCTTACACATGGCCTTAATGCATGACATTCCTTTCAGTGCATAGCACTGTCATTATAAAAGTCTTCATTCTCTGTACAGCCTTACTTGGTTCATGGTTTCATATGAAGAAAGAGGAGTATGTAGAAGGATCAAAAACTTTCCACATTTCTACTATATCAAGATAACCATACTTCCTCTACAGTGAGGGAGGTGGAGTTTGTATGGATAGAATGTGTGATATCTGTGGAGGAAGGTGGAACAGGGTGAGACATGTTAGTGTGTCACATGTGACAAGAGAATGGAAGCGTCCAGTGCTTATCAAAGCGTTTATTACAGAACATAAAATGGATCATCAAGATTGACCTCCCATCACGAAACTTCATCACAATCCACTCAGCATGCTTGGAGATCAAACAGCAGAAAGATGAAAGACAGTGTATAATTTGATCAAGTACTGCACAATAAAAAAGAACACTTCTAAACCCTGAATAATCAGGGGGTTAAGTCATGGACTAATTTCACCACTTCTAATTTTCACATTTCTCTGAAACTAACGATTTACCTCAAACCTGTACTGACGGGATGGCACGTCCATGCCTGCAATGTCAACCAAGCTGGCAAACTGTGCGTTATGATGATCTTTCAGGAACTGTAATACTGGTATGACACCTTCAGGAGCAATCAAGAGTTCTAGCTCATCTCCAGCTGTCAACTGGACTTTTTGCACATACTTCGTTAAACATTCTGCTACATATTTGCCAAAGTCAGTCAACTGTGATCTCTGAACTGCATCAAATTTGCGAACTGTGGCTGTGGGGAACATAAAAATTAGACACAACAAAACCCCATGAAGCCTGCAACTAATCAATGCTGTCCTAAAGTATTAAACCAGCAAGACCCATCCACTGCCATATATATAATCAGCACTCTGTAACTGTGCACTGATGCATTATACCCAAGCACCTGTTCCATTACAGAAATCAAAAACACTGATACAACATACAAACATTACCCTTTACATAAGAAGCTTGGCACATCTGAACTTGGTAGACTAAAGCAAAATTATATACATATGAGAGATGTCAGAAATCTTTTCCTATTCTATACAAATGCAGCAACAGTAAATAGTTTTGTTCTCTGTAACCATGCCAAAAACCTACATAAAATCACACTTGACCTGGAATCAAAACTTCTATATAGTACAGCCTCATAAACAGACACAAATGAAAAGAACTGTACAGACTGTATGCAATTCACAAAATACAGCCGTAAACACAGCTACCGTCAGTGGTTCTATGTAAACTGCTTCTTAACTGAACAACAATACAATAATTAGGAAAAATGAGGAATAAACATAATTATACACAACACACATGAATAATAAATCTTACAACATATAAGATAATACTGTAATAATACACTGAAGAGTTTTGTTCTGAAACAATCCATACTTTGAGGTATTACAATTTCTGAAATGAAACACATATACTGGCACATCCTGTGCCTGTCACTTGAAATTTAAATATACAAAAAACTAGCCTGATAGCATCATGCACCACTAATGTTTTACATGAACAGTTGAAGGGTTAAAAATCACGTCCACGAACTTATTTGGAAGAATCTAAACAAAAGAAAGGGCAACATCAATTCCAAATATATCTACCAGCTTGAATAAAAATGAGTCATTTCATCCAATAAGAAGCAAAGTACTGATATCTACTTGCTTGCCCTGTGTTGTATAGTTCTGTTGTGGATACTCACGTCTAGTTTCAGCAACAGCAGCTGCCGCTTCCCCATGTGTTAACTTTAAAAACTGCGTTGAAACACTTCCTCCATATCCTGAAATAGTTTCAACCAATTATGAAATTAGGGTTTAATCACAGCTAATTCTAACAAGGGTATTAAACACATAGCTGCAGATTACTCAGCTCAACGGCCACGTGAAGTCACTACACATTATACTTATATTCGGCAAATATTGGATTTTTTTTTAAGATTTCGCGAAAAACAGTAAGTACAATCGAAATATAACTTCCTCGCAAAATAACTGTCGTCGATTATTCATCACGTCATATTACACAATATGCGTAATAACGCTTCAAATGCACAACAAAGGATTATTACCTTTACACTTCGCAGCAATTTCAGCTCCTCTACAGATCCTCCTCACTATCCTCGCCGCCATCACACATCGGGTCCTACTTACCACAGAACCAGATGATCTGCGCACAGAACGATGCAGACTATAGCCGCACTATTGTATGCCATCCCACCACGGATTATCCGGCCCCACATTTCTCCGAACCAAGGCTGTAATCACATGCCGGCATCACCATCGATTACAGCTACAGGTAGAAGGTACAGTGCCCTAGAACAGGCCATAACGCCACAGTTGGGAGTAAGGCTATTGCTCTACTGTTTATTTGATCTCATCGCTAAATGGGGGTGGATGATTAACGCCAAGCACCGGCAGTTTTACCCCCGGGAAAGTAATCTGTTACCCGAAGCATACGGTGACCCCAAGGCCGGTCTGGATTGATACGAAATATTTGCCTCCACCAGGATTCGATCTCCGGACCGTCCAGCCCGTAGCTAGACGCTAACCCAGCCCATAATTAGAGCTGAAGTCGCACCGTAACTTTATTGTGTACACGTAGGCGATATAAAACAATACACTTTTCGGCTCTCCTTTCCCAGGACGGGTAGTAGTTTTGTGCGTCTGCAATGTGTGGCGCTCCTATCTGTCGACTGTGGCCGTCCTATCCACCAACGGTATTAACGCACGTTTGCCTCTCCTACTACACCGCCAACAACACACAAACGCCCATATTTCGTTATCTTCGCACCCAACGACAGTATCGCTTAACCTCTCAACTGAATGCTGTGTTGTGTTCTGATTGCATTCATTTACTTAGTTCTGACAAAAACTGCTAATTTAATACAACACTGACGGATACACTAGTGACATCGATTATCAACACATACCAACTACGCATTAGTGAATAGCTATACGTTTCGTCAACGAATACAAAAAATATACAAATACAAAGGATACAAACTAAGAATAAAACAGTGTTTATCCCTGAGAGGCTCACAAACAAAATCTTCTTCCATACCAACACAAAGTGTGTGCGCCCATCTGAACTATTTCTCCATTGTGGTCTTCAGAGAAACGACCAGTACAGAACACACAATCAGCGTCCTGTTCTTCATTTTCTTCCGTCGAATCGTCAGCGAAAGGAACAGCTAGATCAGTGCCCGAATCTGATGGAGAGTCAGAAGGAGCTGGATCCCGGCAAACCCTTCTCTTTCATCTTTTTGAAGGACCAAGAAGAACATCGGACGCAAGCCTACTGGTTTTGGATTTAGTGGCCCGTTTTATTTCCTTTTTCTGAGTTGCCTCAACAAATGTTTTGTAAAGTGAACTCATTTTTTCTTTGCTGTTCCACCACGAGAATTTGGCTTTGGGTTCCGGCTTGGTACAGAGCTAATATCTGATGCTCGGAGAGCCTCAGCAGAAGTGAACGGCGATAAATTAGCAGAACTGAATAATGGCGGATCGCTGGTCTTTACCAAAGCAGGATGATTTACAGGAGCAGCATCTTTGTCCTCTGAGGACAGAAGGAACTCATATGGTCTGAAGATGTTCTTGTCACAAGGAAAGAAGCCTGTCGCCCGGAAGCCATTAGCCGCTATTTCGCCTCTTGCAGCTCGTTTGTATGCATTTCCGAATAGTTCGCCAATTTGGTTGACGGTGACGACTCGCCCTGGGTGTGAACGGGGCCATATATTAATTTCTTGACAGTAGAATGTTTTCAGGGGCCCAGTGAAAGCTTTATCCAAGGGTTGCATTTTGTGGCTGCTGTAAGGTGGGAGGCAAATGATGTCAACATTATACTCTCGAGCTAAAGTAATAATCTCCAGGTTCCTGGTGTGTGAATAGTGCCCGTCTAGTACTAAGATAACAGGATCTTCTCTTGTCGGCTTTGTACGTTTGATGAAATGAAGAAACCACTGGGAAAAAATCTCGCTCCGCATCCACCCCGAGGGATGTCACGCATGGATTGATCCAGGCGGGGTTACATTCATCAGTTCTTGTTTCATATATTTTCTTGGAAATGCAACGGAGGAATTAAGTGTCCAGTTGGACTCATACAGGTGAAAACTGTCACAAGAGATCCCGGTTCTGGGGATTTAAGAGAAGATACCTGACGCTTGTCTTTCAATCCTAATATTTTTGTGTGATGTGCTGTACAATAGTGATGCCGGTTTCGTCGCAGTTGTAAAGTCTTGCAGGATTATGTTGAATAGTATCCATTGCGGGTTTGTTGATTAAAAAATACTGAGCTACTGATTCAGGAGTGAAACCCCTCACTCTTGACAGTGAAAGACCTTCAGGGGTTCTAACTGAAATTTGTGGGTGACGACGTAGGAAATTCCCAACCACTTCTTCCCAGCCTTTTCATTTCTCTTGAAAAAAACTGGTTTTTAATTCGGGTTATTACAGCAAGTTGGTAAGCGAGACGCATGACGTCTGCCATTGTTAAGCCAAAAAATTCCATCAAAAGACAGTGTTCAGCCAGATAATTTTCTGCTTCATAAGGAACAACTTGCTTCCTACCCACTTTTGTTTTTTTTTTGTTTCACTTCGTGGCCTTGTACTTCTGACTGTGCGACTGGCTGGTCGCTCGGTAGTCAGCTGAGTGCCGCGACTTCCCATTTCCTGAATACGTGTTATTCGGGGACTGTGACGTTAACCGTACCGATTTTTCAAATATGGTATAGAAACTCTCGTTAAATCTGTCTTAAGACAGATAAACAGGATGCAGAAACTCGCTCACACAAATAAATATATGTAATTACTAGCTGCAATGTGAGGTCATGATTTTCTCATAACTTATTACCGATAGTGAGAAGCCGCGTTCACAATCTCCACTGGGCTTATAATTTCAACTGCAGTTTGATATACAGAAATAAAGATTAATCTGTAAATAGTAGAGCTATAAACCAGCTGAAATAATATAGCCTTTTGATGCGTTACCACTTGTTCCAACTTCGTAAATAAGCCGGACTGAATATTCGTTTCTGAGCCAGCAGTTTGTGATGTCTATGAGTAAGACAGCCAGGTTCCTGCCACAAAATTGGATGTCTGAACTGGTTAGGGAGAGCGAGAGTGAAGGAGCAGGGTCATCGAGCGACACAATAATTTATTTGGGCAATAGCATCTTATGCAATTTTAGACAACCGCTGAAATATTCCTGTTTTACTCTTTCCTTGACGGAGTAAAGAAATACAGTGTAGAAATTCTCGATTCCCCATCGTGAAAAACATACTGGAAAATATATCGCATGGTGGTATACTGGAACAAAGCTCAACAAACGTAGGTCGTTCTCGGTTCATGACGGTGTCGCGTGTGAATAGAGGGTGGTGTGAAGAGAAATGTTGTTAGTGAAGTGTTGAGAAAGTATGATATGTGTGTGTGTGTGTGAAGTAAGATGGTATTTCTGACACCACCACGCCAAGGCACAACTCCACAATTCTTGAAGCTGAAATTTCCTGTGCATACATCGGGCCCGAAACAGAAACGTAAGTAAAATAAATGGAAAATTATAAAACTTTAAATTAACTTCCTGCAAGCAGGCATTAAAAATTTCTACTGAATCTTTCTTTGCACTGAAATATCTCCAATTTATTTGCAACACAGTGCAGATTATTTCATTATTACATCACCTTCGGTTCATAATTTATAAACGTTTATTGTCAAACACGCCAACGATTTAAAGGGCCGTCGCGGAGAAAATTCCGTACCCTCAGCACGAAAACGGAATTTAAATGCCGTACGATACAGGTTAACATCATCAACATAAACCAGAAGTTGATGTGCACCATTGAATTTCAAGCCACCTAGTGTACCTGAACCCTACTAACAACATACTCTAAAGCAAAGCTGAGAAGCAATGGCGATAGGGCATCTCCTTGTTTCAAACCATTCCTAGTAGGAAACATATCAGATGGATTCTTGTCTATCCAGACTCTGCTATAAATTTAGTCAGACACATTTTTATTAGCCTTACCAATTTCACATGTATACCAAACTCTGTGAGAATATTGTACAAGACCTCCCTCCTGACTGAATTATAAGCTGCGTTGAAGTCTATAAGTAGCTGATGCACTGCTTCACTCAATTCCCATTTTTTCTCAAGTATGTGACAAATGCAGAATATATGATCAGTAGTTGACCTGTTGCATCGAAATCCACATTGATGATTCCCAATAATTTCCTCTGCATATGGAGTTAACCTTGACAGCAGGATGTTGGATAAAATTTTGTATGTAGTGGGCATAAGTGATATGCCCCTATAATTACTACAATCTGTTTTATCACCCTTCGTATAGATAGGTACTAAGATCGACTCCTTCCACTCCTCAGGCAGTTCCTTCTTATTCCAAACAGAAATTACAAGTTTGTGAATCTCACAGCGAATTGTTCTACTCCCTACTTTAATCAGTTCTGCTGGTGTGTAATCAATACCTGGTGATTTGTGACTTTTTAGCTTTTTAATCACCAACTCAACCTCAAAGGCATTCGGCTCAGGGACTAGTGGTTCTGCTGTGTGTAATTCTGTCTGCCTAACATCATTAGCCCCATGTATATTCAGTAGTGGAGAAAAATAGTTCCTACACCCAGCCAAGATACTGTGGGAATCTGCAACCAAATCACCGTTCTCATCCTTCACTATATTAGTTCTAGGATAGTAAACTTTCTTGAGGTCATTGATGCCCCTATACAAGTCCCTAATATTTTTGATCTTACTATTAGTTTCAAATTCCTTAATTTTAGCTTTCAGATATTCTTTCTTTTTGTTCCTGAAATGTCTGCTAACTTCACATCTTACATTGTTCAGATTACCTACATTGCTTTGGCTTGGATTCTTTAACCACTGCATATTGTAGTGTAACGACCCGGAGCTATGAAGCTACCGCTGACACTACTTTGTGATTACTTTACGGGCACCGTCGTTAAACCGCGTGTCCGTAATTTAACCTAATGCTGCCACCATGTACCGAAGTACAACGAATTTGGGAATACAGGGGGGAGGCTTGTCCAATCGAACGACCGGTAGTCACTATTGCCTAGGATTATATATTTAGTTACAATATACACGTATATACAATTTGGATGATTCACCATTTGTCGTAGAATTGATAATAAAGATAATCGTCTTGCCTTTACGTTATTCAAAGGGTTTCGGAATTTGCTGCTCGAATGAATTAAATGAATATAGTCAGAAAGACACCTTGCAACACCAGAAGCGTCGTGAAGTATAGAAGCATTCTGTATTAGAGCTTCAGTATTATTTAGTATACAGTCTTCTTCAGATAGCACTACGTCGGTGTAAATCAGAATTTCGTTGATAATTATCTCGTCGTGAATTTCGATGTGAATGTGAATCTGAATGTGAATGTTGACGTAGTCGCGGTGTTAAGAAATATAGTTGTAATCATGCTTACTACAGCGTCTTCCTGGATTACTGCAATTTACGTGTTCTAGTTCGCTGAAGTTCCTGGTATGATGTACAAAGTGTCGTAACTGGGTCAAGCTGACATAATGAAACTGGGGCAAGACGATTATGACTTCCTACATATTTCAATTAATAAAACTAGGGCAAGTGTTGTGAAACGGTCCAACCCAGTAATTTAAACCTGTAATTTTGGGTATTACAGTAGCTTGCAAATAACCTGCTCTAATTCCTTATAAAACTGTCTTTGGAATTATCACTTTTCTCCCCACTTGGTGCATGCACATTCAGAACAATGATATTACACCAGCGATCTTTCAGAACGATATATGACTTCCTATCACTGACAAACTGTACTCTCTTAACTCCTTATGTTATTCTATGGTGTACGAAAAATCTTGTTCTTAATAGATTATGTTATATTGAAATTGGTTGTTTGCTCAGGTTTTTTGAGACGTAATCTATAGCAGTTTACACAGTTGGTGGAAAAAGTATGTGATATTAAATACTATGTAAAAATATGTACTGCTTTTCTACAATTCAGTTTTTTCAATGTGACATTTCCATCAATGTTTCAGTTCTTAATAATTGTTGGTGCAGGATTTGAGGTGCTCACAGTGGTGAGGATTCATTATGTGGTTTGAGTTAGGACACCATATAATCTGGTACATACATGGTTGTGAATGTTGTGGAGGAGCATTTTGGTTCTGTCAACATGGGCCACCAGATGTTGGATGTAGTAGGTCCTGGCCAAATCGTCTGTGCTGACCTCTTAGATTACATGGTCCCATAACTGAGAAGACCACAATTTCGTGTCTTAATGTTATACATTTTTCATATATTGTCACTTTGTGTCAAAAAACCTTATGTGCACATGTCAGGTAATACGTAAACCTGTTATTTTATGCTATACTTTGGTCTGAGTAGAAATGTGTCGCGGGAAATATAATAAAAAATAGTAAGGTGTATTGCGTAATAAGTGTGCGTTTTTTAAAAATAATTTTGAAGTTTTATATTTTTTTAGTACCATTAGGAATTGGCGCGCAGGTGGAGAGGTGTGGTTACGGTATGGCAGGAGGCAGCTTCACCGATGTCGTGCTACATAGTTCGAAAAATTACAACCCTGAGCATGCCACGGAGCCACCCCGGCTACCAAAGACTGTCGTGGCCGTTTGGGGTGCTATAATTTTACGGTTCCACGGAGTTGCCAATCTGTACATCTGCAGATAAAACACATAAGAAACTTACAATTGATCCTTGTGGAACACCGTGTTTCGGGAGATTTGCGTACCACTGAGGAACGATCTTATCGCCAAACTCGGTAGGCTGCGACATCGTTGCACTGCTTTTCCAAGTACGTCCCCAGTAGTAATCGGCTGTGTTCTTGGGAATACGGTTTATACATGGTTCGTATGTCGTTTGTACAATCATTGATCTATGAGTACAAAGCAAAGAGCCGTGGCGCAAGGGCGCAAGATCTTGTGAACCCAGAACTTATAATTCAAATCTGGTGTATCTTTTAAAGGTTTACTGTGCATAAAATCCAACTTTTTAATTATACTTCAGGAAAAGAAGTAATTAGCATAGAAAGAATTGAATGTGTGTTTATAATTCATTTGATATTACTATTCTTTTGATGATTGCGTTTCTGAATTCTCCTGTGTAATTTTGTGGTGGTAGTGGACAACTTGAATGGATCACAGATTGTGATTTAGGGATTTCGCTAAAGGACCGAGTTCGCACAGTTTAATCTGCGTGTGCTAAGCATAGGACAAGAAGTGTGATGAACAGCCAGACTAACTGCATATAAGTACATCATTGTTGGTGTAAAAACTGCCCGAAAAAGTATTTTGATTGTATGCAGTAAAATACAAAACTGGTAATATTTTTCAAAAAATGGGCGTAATGTGATGTGTTACTAATGGTAATTTGACTCCCAGAAGTGCAGTTCACATTGCTGCCGCCATGCTGCCAATTATAATTATGTTTCTTCACACACTCTAATACAAGGTAGCTTTGATAAGTTTTGGGCTAGGAACTGTGGTCGGCACAGAGAGGCTTATGGGTACAGGTACCCTTGAAATACTGTTGTTGACTAGGTACATTCTGCTCTGTAAAATCTTGTAGTTTGACACAATTTTAAAGGAACTACATGTGACATCTCATGCAGTAATAGAAATCTCTTGATTATCACTGCATGTTTCATCTACAGACAGTCATGAAAATTGCATGAGTTAAGACAGGAAGGGTTGTAGAGCAGTAGGGCATTATCATGTAGGAGCTCATAGTCTTTGACCTTCCACATTTTGGGAAACATGATAGGCAAGAAGTTCTGTGAATCTTGTCTTGTTGACTGTGATACACAAAAATGAACTTTTAAGTCCTTGATGACATAACAGTTAGAAAAGACTTTGACCACTACCTTTACTTTTAAGGCAGCCTTTTCAGAAATTTGGCATTGATGATAACTCCATGTGCATATTTTATTACTAGTAATATCTCCCAGAGAAAGTGTTTCATTCAGTATTTTTTGATGAAATGACAACATAGCTCTACATGATTGACACATTGTACCTGCATCAGCATTCTTGGCAGATATTGAACCAAAAGTGACAAGATTTTTTTTTGTATGAGCAGTAGGCCTATTTAATTCTGCCTTCCACAGAGAGATACTGAATTTAACAAGAGTTGTGTATTTTACAAAGATCTATCATAATACCAAATCAGGACACCACATTAAATGGTGCCAGTGTTGCTCCCACCTCACAGATTTATAGTTTCCTTTTAGACATGCAGCAGTGGTGTAGCCTCAGGTGCTACATCTTTCATACCGCACTTCATACAAATTGTTCAGCAAGCTTCAAGAGATGACTCTGTGACTCTCTCTCTCTCTCTCTCTCTCTCTCTCTCTCTCTCTCTCTC
>Ga0268261_10001109_pt1 | contig 18136 bp, 42 predicted proteins | sample TergutNc150P1_FD_190353 | JGI IMG/M metagenome (GOLD analysis project Ga0268261, IMG submission 190353) | Nasutitermes corniger P1 segment gut microbial community from laboratory colony in Florida, USA - Nc150 P1 (SPAdes) (version 2) | ecosystem: Host-associated > Arthropoda: Insects >...
CCCCCCCCCGAACCTCACATTAAACACAGTAACATTTACTATCAGTTCCTCTCTATATTACACTCCCCACACACTCACACCTATCACAGTAAAATTCAATATCAGTTCCTCTATATATTGCTCTCCCGAGACCCTCACAACTAAACAGAAACATTCAATATCAATTCCTCTCTATATTAAACTACCCAGAACCTCACAACCAAAAACATTTATATTCATTATTAGTTTCTCTCTATATTGCTCTCACCAGACCCTCACAACAAACACAGTAATATTCCCTATCAGTTCCTCTCTGCACTACCCTCCCCAGACACTCACGCCAAACAGAGAAACATTCAGTATAAGTTCCTCTCTATATTGCCGTTCCCAGATCCTCGCAACACACACAGAGACATTCAGTATCAGTTCCTCTCTATATTGCACTCCCCAAACACTTACTAAAAACACAGTAACATTCTCTATCAGTTCCTCTCTATATTGCACTCCCAAAACCCTCACAACAAACACAGTAATATGCTGTATAAGTTCCTCTCTCTATTGAATTCCCAGACCCTCACAACAAGCACATTAACATTCATTATCAGTTCTTCTCTATATTGCGCTCCCCAGAACCTCACACCAAACAGAGTAACATTCATTATCAGTTCCTTTCTTTATTGAATTTCCTATACACTCAAATAAAACACAGTAACATTCTGTACTAGTTCCTCTCTATATTGCCCTCCCCAGAACATCACAACAAAGCCAGTACCATTCAGAATCAGTTCCTCTCTATAATGCCATTCCCCGAACCTCACAACAAGCACACTAACATTGACTACCAGTTCATCTCTCTATTACCCTCCCCAGACTCTCACAACCAACACTGTAATATTCTGTATCAGTTCCGCTCTCTATATTCCTATTTCCAGACCCTCACAACAAACACAATACCATTCAGAATCAGTTCCCCTCTATATTGCCCCTCACCGAAACTCACAACCAACAGAGTAATATTTACTATCAATTCCTCTATTTATTACACTCCCTGGACCCTCACACTAAACAAAGTAATATTCTGTACCAGATCCTCCTTATATTACCGTCCCCAGAACTTCACAACAAGCAAAGTAACATTCTATATAAGTTCCTCTATATATTGCAATTTTCCGAACCTCACAACTAACACAGTAACTTTCATTATCAGTTCCTTTCTATATTGCCCTACCCAGAACATCGCAACAAACACAGTAACATTCAGTATCAGTTCCTCTCTATATTGCACTTTCCCGAAACTCACAACAAACGGTGTAAAATTCTGTAACAGTTCCTCTCTCTGTTGCCCTCCACAGACCCTCACACCAAACACAGTGACATTCAGTATCAGTTCCCCTCTATATTGCTCTTCCTCGACCCTCACAACAAAAGCAGTAACATTCACTATCAGTTCCTCTATTTATTACACTCCCTGGACCCTCACACTAAACACAGTAATATTCCGTATCAGATAGTCCCTATATTACGCTCCCCAGAACTTCACAACAAACAAATGAATATTCAGTATCAGTTCTTATCTATATTTCTCTCCCCAAAATCTCACACAAAAGAAATTAACATTCAGTATCAGTTCCTCTCTATAATGCCCTACCCAGACACTCACTACAAACACAGTAATATTAACTATCAGGTTCTCTCTATATCAGCCTCCCCAGATCATCACACCAAACACAGTAACATTCATTATCAGTTCCCTTCTATATTGCCCTCCCTAGACCTTCAAATCAAACACAGTAACATTCTGTATCAGTTCCTCTCTATATTGCCCTCTCCAGATCTTCACAATAAACAAAGTAACATTCATTATCAATTACTCTCTATATTGCACTCCACAGACAATCACATCAACACAGTAGTATTCTGTATCAATTCCTCTCTATATTGCTCTCTCCAGACCCTCACAACAAACACAGTATCATTTCATATCAGTTCCTCTCTATATTGCACTCCCCAGGCCCTCACAACCAACACAGTACCATTCACAATCAGTTCCTCTCTATATTGCACTTACCCGAACCTCACAACAACACTGCAAATTTCTGTATCAATTCCTTTATATATTGCACTTCCACGACCCTCAAAACAAACACAGTAACATTCATTATCAGTTTCTTTATTTATTACACTCCCTGGACCCTCACACTAAACACAGTAAAATTCTGCATAATATCCTCCCCAGAACTTCACAACAAATGAAGTTATATTCAGTATCAGTTCCTCTCTATATTTCTCTCCCCAAAATCTCACACCAAACAAACTAACATTTAGTATCAATCCCTCTCTATATTGCCATCCCCAGACATTCACTACAAACACAGAAATATTCACTATCAGTTTCTCTCTATATTAGTCTCCCCAGAACCTCACACCACACAGAGTTACATTCTGTATTGGTTCCTCTCTAAATTGCCCTCCCCAGAAACTCACAACAAACACAGTAACATATAATATCAGTTCCTATCTCTATTACACTCCCAAGACCTTCACAAAAAACATAGTAATATTCTGTATCAGATCCTCTGTATATTGCACCCCCCCGACCCTCACAACAAACACAGTAAAATTCACTATCAGTTTCTCTCTCTATTTCACTCCCCACACACTCACAACTATCACAGTAAATTTCAATATCATTTCCTCTCTATATTGTCCTCCCCAGAGCCTCACAACAAAACAGTAATATTCAATATCAGTTCTCTATATTACACTACCAAGACCCTCACAACAAACACAGTAACATTCAGTATCATTTTCTCTCTATATTGCCCTCACCAGACCCTCACAACAACACAGTAACATTCACTATCAGTTCCTTTCTATATTACAATCCCCAGAAACTCACGCCAAACACAGTATCATTCAGTATTATTTTCTATCTATTTTGCTTTCCCCAGACCCTCACAACAAACACAGTAATATTCAGTATAAGTTTCTCTCTATATAGCTCTCCCCAGACCCTCGCAACACACACAGTAACATTCACTATCAGTTCCTATCTACATTGCACTCCCCAGATCCTCACTGCAAACACAGTAATATTCGGTATCAGTTCCTCTATATATTGTAATCCTCAGACCCTCAGAAAAAACATAGTAACATTCTGAATCAGTTCCTCTCTATATTGCCATCCGCAGACACTCACAAATCACAAAGTAAAATTCAGTATCAGTTCTTCAATATATTGACCTCTCCCGACAATCACAACAAACAGTAACATTCTGTATCAGTTCCTATCTATAGCGCCATTCCAAGAACCTCACAACACACACAGTAACTTTCAGTATCAGTTCCTCTTTATATTGCCCTCCCCCAGATCCTTACAACAAACAGAGTAAAATTCAGTATCACTTCCTCTCTATATTGCCCTTCTCAAGTACTCACAACACACACAGTAACATTCAGTACCATTTCCTTTCTAAATTCCCCTTCCCAGAACCTATCAACAAACACAGTAATATTCAGAATCATATCCTCTCTATATTGCCCTCCCCAGACCCTCTCAACAAATAGAGTAAGATTCTGTATCAGTTCCTCTCTATACTGCTCTTCACAGAACCGCACCACAAACATACAATAACATTGAATATCAGTTCCTCTATATACTGCGCTCCAAGGAGCCTCACAATAAACCCAGTAACATTCAGTACCAGTTCTTCTTTATATTGCAACCCCAGAACCTCTAACAAACACAGTAACATTCACTATCAGTTCCTTTCTATATTGCCTTTCCCAGAAACTCTCAACCAACACAGTTAAATTCTCAATCTGTTCCTCTCTATAGTGCCCTTCACAGAAACTCACAACTAACATACAATAATATTGAAAATTAGTTCCTCTTTATATTGCCCTCCCTAGACACTCACAACAAACACAGTAACATTCAGTATCAGTTCCTCTCTAACTGCCCTCCCTAGACCCTCATAACAAACACAGTAAAATTCAATATAAGTTCCTACATATATTGCCCTCCCCAGACACTCACATTAAACAAACAATATTATTCAATACTAGTTCCTCTCTATACTGCACTCCCTAGACCCTCACACCAAACACAGTAACATTCAATATCATTTCCTTAATATATTGCCCTCCATAGACCCTCACAACAAAGAGAGTTATATTCAGTATCAGTTCCTATTTTTTACTGCTCGCCCCAGTCCCTCACACTAAAAAGAGTGACATTTAATACTAGTTCCTCCGTTAATCGCAATTCGCAGACCCTCTAAAGTAACAAAATAACATTCAATGTAAGTTCCTCTCTATATTGCCCTCCCCAGACCCTCACAACAAACAGAGTAACATTCAGTATCAGTTTCTCTCTATATTGCCCTCACCAAACCCTCACAACAAACACAGGAAATTCACTACCAGTTCCCCTCTATATTACACTCCCCAGACACTCAAGCCAAACGCATTAACATTCAGTACCTGTTCCTCTCTATATTGCCTTCCCCAAACCCTCAAAACAAAAAAAGTAACATTCCTTATCAGTTTCTCTCTATATTGCACTCCCCAGACCCTCGCAACACACACAGGAACATTCAGTATTATTTCCTCTTTATATTGCCATCCCCAGACCCTCACTGAAAACACAGAATCATTCTGTACCACTTTCTCTATATATTGCAATCCACAGACCCTCACAAAAAGTAACATTCTGGATCAGTTCCTCTCTATATTGCTATCCCGAGACACTCACAACACACGCAGTAATATTCAGTATCAGTTCTTCTATATACTTCCCTCTCCAGACACTCACAACAAACACAGTAATATTCTGTATCATTTCCTACCTATATTGCCATACCCAGACCCCCACAACACACACAGTAACATTCAGTATCAGTTCCTCTCAATATACCCCTTCCCAGAACCTCACAACAAACACAGTAACATTCAGTATCAATTTCTTTTTTACTGCAATACCCAGACCCTCACACTAAACAAATTGACATATAGTATTATTGCCTACTTTTATTGCACTTCACAGACACTCACGACTAACACATTAGCATTCAATATCAGTTCCTCTCTATATTGCCCTCCCCAGACCTTCTGAAGTAACAAAATAATATTCAATATCAGTTCTTCTCTATATTGCACTCCCCAGACCCTCACAACCGACACAGTAACATTCAGTATCAATTCCTCTCTATACTGCCATTCCCAGTCCCTTACACCAAACAGAGTAACATTGAATATCCGTTCCTCTCTATTCTCCCCTCCCCAGACCCTCACAAAAAACACAATAACATTCAGTATTAGGTCCTCTCTCTATTGCTCTCCCAAGAACCTCACAAAAAACAGATTAATATTCACTACCAGTTCCTCTCTATATTACACTCCACAGACCATCACAACAAACAAAGTAACATTCTGAATCCGTTCTTCTCTATATTGCCCTCTCACGACCCTCATAAATAACAAAGTAATATTCAATAACAGTTACTCTTTATATTGCTCTTCCCCGACCCTCACAACAACACAGTAAAATTCACTATCCGTTCCTCTGTATATTGCACTTCCCCGAACATCACACCAAACACACTAACATTAAGTATCAGTTCCTCTCTATATTGCCCTCCCCAGTTCCTCACAATAAACACAGTAACATTCTGTATCAGATCCTCGCTATATTGCCCTCCCCAGAACTTCACACCTAACAAATTAACATTCAGTATCAGTTCCTCTCTATATTTCCCTCCCCAGACCCTCAAACCTAACACAGGAATATTCACTGTCAGTTCCTCTCTATATTTCCCTACCCAGACCCTCAAACATAACACAGTAATATTCACTGTCAGTTCCTCTCTATATTGCCCTCCCCAGACCCTCACACCAAACACAGTAAAATTCAGTATCAATTCCTCTTTATATTGCCCAACCCAGACACGCACTACAAACACAGTAATATTCACTATCAGTTTCTCTCTATATTAACATCCCCAGACCCTCACACCAAATACGGTAATATTCTGTATTGGTTCCTATTTATTTGCCACTCCCAGAAACTCAAAACAAACACGGCAATATTGACTATCAGTTCCTTTCTCTATTACAATCCCCACACCCTCACAACAATCAGAGTAATATTCTGTATCAGTTCCTCTCTATATTGCCCCCCAACGAAACTAAAAAAAAAAAAAGCACAATAACATTCAATATCAGTTCCAATCTACATTTCACACCCCACACACTCACACCTATCACAGTAAAATTCAATATCAATTCCTCTCTATATTGCCCTACCCAGGCCCTCACAACACACAAAGTAACATTCAGTATAAATGTCTCTCTATATTGCCCTCACCAGACACTCACAATAAACACAGTAACATTCACTATCAATTCCTCTCTATATTACACTCCCCAAACACTCACGCCAAACACAGTATCATTCAGTATCAGTTCCTTTCTATGTTGCCTTTCCCAGATCTTCACAACAAGCACAGAAATATTCTGTATCAGCTTCTTTCTATATTGCCCTCGTCAGCACCTCGCAACACACACAGTAACATTCAGTATCAGTTCCTCTCTATATTGCCCTCCCAAGACACTAACTACCAACACAGTAACATTCTGTATCAGTTCCTCTCTATATTGCCCTCCCCAGATTCTCACAACGAACACAGAAACATTCTGAATAAGTTACTCTCTATATGGCCTTTCCAAAACCCTCACAAATCACAGTAACATGCTGTATCAGTTCCTCTCTCTATAATATTTCCCAGACCCTCACAAGAAGCACAGTAACATTCACTATCTTTTCCTCTCTACATTGCGCTCCCCAAACCCTCACACCAAACACAGTAATATTCAGTATAAGTTCTTTTCTATATTGCCCTCCCTAGACACTCAAATCAAACACAGTAACATTCTGTATCAGTTCCTCTCTATATTGCACTCCCCAGACCATCACAACAAACACAGTAACATTCAGTATCAGTTCCTCTCTCTCTTGCCCTGCCCAGACCCTCACAACAAACACAGTAAAATTTAGTATCAGTTCCTATCTATATTGCCCTCCCCAGACCCTAACACCAAACAGAGTAACATTAAGTATCTGTTCCTCTCTCTATTGCCCTTCCCAGACTCTCACAACAAACAAACTAACATTCATTAACAATTCCTCTCTATATTGCCTCTCCCAGACCCTCGCAACAAACACAGTAACATTCTGAATCAATTCCTCTCTCTGTTGCCCTCCCCAAACCCTCACAACAGACACAGTAACATTCAGTATCACTTCGTCTCTTTATTACCCCCGCAGACAGTCACAACACACACAGTATTATTCTGTATCAGTTCCTCTCTATATTGCCTTCAACAGAACCAAACAAAGAACACAAGAACATTTAGTTTCAGTACCTTTCCATATTCCAGTCCTCAGACTCTCACAAGGATCACAGTAAATATCTGTATCACTTTCTCTCTATATTGCCCTTCCCATACCCTCACAACTGACACAGTAACATTCGCTATTAATTCCTATCTATATTGCTCTCCCCAGTCCCTCACAAAGAACACTAATATTCAGTGTCAGTTCCCCTCTATTGCCCTTCCCCAGACACTCACAACAGACAGAGTAACATTCACTATCAGATCTTCTCTATATTGCCCTCCCCAATCTCTCACAAAAAACACACTATTATTCAGTATCAGTTTTTCTCTATATTGCACTCTCCAGACCGTAACAACAAACACAATAACATTCATTACCAGTTACTCTTTATATTGCAATCCGCAGGCACTCACAAAAAAACACAGTAACGTTCAGTATCAGTTCCTCTCTATATTGCCCTCCCAGACACTCACAACTAGCAGAGAAATATTCTGTATCAGTTCCTCTCTATGTTGCCCTCTCCAGAACCGCACAACAAACACAGTAATATTCTGTGTCAGTTCCTGTCTACATTGCTCTATCCAGAACCTCACAAAAAACACAGTAATATTCAATATCAGTTCCTCTCTATATTGCCCTGGCAAGACCCTCACAAAAAACACAATAATATTCTGTATCAGTTCATCTCTATATTGCCCTCTCCAGAACCTCACAACAAACAAAGCACATTAAGTACCAGTTCCTCTCTAAATGCCCTCCCCAGACCCACACAATAAACAGAGTAATATTCTGTATTAGTTTCTCTATAAATTGCCCTCTCCAGACCCTCAAAATACACAGTAAAATTCATTATCAGTTCCTCTCTATATTGCACTATCCAGATCCTCAAACCAACACAGTAATATTCAATATCAGTTCCTATTTATTGCCCTAACCAAACCCTCTAAAAGAACACAGTAAAATTCTATATCATTTCCTCACTATACTACCCTCCCTAGACCCTCTTAACAAACAGATTAATATTCAGTATCAGTTCCTCTCTATATTGCCCTCCTCAGAACCTCACAACAAACTCAGTTAAATTCACTATCAGTTCCATTCTGTACTTTTTTCCCCAAACCCTGTCAACAAATCAGTAAAATTCTCTTTCCGGTCCTTTTATATACTGTCCTCCCCAGAACCTCACAACACACACAGTAACATTCAGTATTAGTTTCTCTCTATATTGCCCTTACCAGACACTCACAACCAACACAGTAACATTCTGTATCAGTCTCTCTCCATATTGCACTCCCCAGACACTCACACCCAACACAGTAGCATTCAGTATCATTTCCTATTCCTATTGCCCTCCCCAGTCCATCACAACACACACAGTAATATTCACAATCAGTTCCTCTCTATATTGCCCTCCCCAGACCCGCGCAACCAACACAGAAATATTCTGAATCAGCCTCTTTCTCTATTGCCCTCCCCAGACCCTCACAAAAAACACACTAATATTCAGTATCATTTCCTCTCTATGTAGCCTTTCCCCAGACCCACACAAAAGCACAGTAACATTTACTATCACTTCCTCTCTAAATTTCCCTCCCCAGACGCTCACAAAAACACAACAATATTCAGTATCAGTCTCTCTATATAGTGCCCTCCTCAGACCCTCAAAGTAGACAATGTAACATTCACTATCTTAGCCTCTCTATATTGAGCTCCCCACAACCTTACAACAAACACAATAACATTCTGTATCAGTTCCTCTCTATATTGCTATCCCCAAACCCTCACATCAAACAAAATAACATTCTGATCAGTTCTTCTCTATATTGCTTCCCCACACACTCACAACAGACAAAGTAACATTCACAATCACATACTCTCTATATTGAGCTCCCCACACCCTCACAACAAGCACAGTAACATTCTGTATAAGTTTCTCTATATATTGCTCTCCCCAGACCTTCGCAACTGACACAGTAACATTCATTATCAGTTGCTCTCTTTATTGCCCTCCCCAGACCCTCACAAACAACACAGTAATATTCTGTATCAGTTCCTCTCCATATTGCCCTCCCCAGAACCAAATACAAGCACAAAAGTGTTCAGTATCAGTAACTCTATATATTCCATTCCTCAGAATCTCACAACACAAACAATAACATTCTGTATCAGTTCATCTCTATATTGCCCTCCATAGAACCAAATAAAGCACACAAGTATTCTATATTAGTACCTCTATATATTCCATTGCTCAGACTCTTGCAAAAAACACAATAACATTCAGTATCAGTTCCTCTATATAATGCCCTCCCTAGAACCAAATAAAGCACACAAGTAATCAGTATCATACCTCTATATATTCCACTCCTCATACCCTCACAACAGACACAGTAACATTCACTATCAGTTCCTCCTATATTGCCCTCCCAAGAACCTCACAACAAACACACTAATATTCAGTATCAGTTCCTCTGTCTATTGCCCTCCCCAGACATTCACAACAAACACAGTTATTTTCGCTATGAGTTCCTCTGTATATTGCCCTCCACATTCCCTCACAACAAACACAGTAAAATTCTGTATCAGCCTCTCTCTACATTGCCCTCCCCTGTCACTCATAACAAACACAGTAATATTCAGTATCAGTTCCTCTCTATATTGCCATTCCCGAAGCCTTCACAAAGACACAGTAACATTTACTATCACTTCCTCTCTATATTGCTCTCCCCAGACGCTCACAACAAACACAAGGATATTCAGTATCAGTCTTTCTATATATGGCCCTCCCCAGACCCTCAAAAAAGACACAGTAATATTCAGTATCAGTTCCTCTCTATTGAGCACTCCCCGGACACTCTCAAATGACACAGTAACATTCAGTATCAGTTCCCATCTATTTGCTCTCATAAGACCCTCACAACAAACATACTAATATTCACTATTAGTTCCTCTCTATATTGCACTCTCCAGACTCTCATATCACACACAGTAATATTCAGTATCAGTTCCTCTCTGTTTTGCACTCTCCAGATTCTCACATCACACACAGTAATATTCAGTATCAGTTCCTCTCTGTATTGCACTCTCCAGACACTCACATCACACACAGTAATATTCAGTAACAGTTCCTTTCTATATTGCACTCCCCAGACCCAAACAACCTTCAAATAATATTCAGTATCAGTTCCTCTCTGTATTGCATTCTCCAGACACTCACATCACACAGAGTAATATTCAGTATCAGTTCCTCTCTGTATTGTACTCTCCAGACAATCACATCACACACAGTAGTATTCAGTAACAGTTCCTCTCTATATTTCACTACCCAGACCCTCACAACCATCACAGTAATATTCAATATCAGTTCCTCTCTGTATTGCACTCTCTAGACACTCACATCACACACAGTAATATTCAGTATCAGTTCCTCTTTTAATTGCAATCTCCAGACACTCACATCACACACAGTAATATTCAGTAACAGTTCGTCTCTATATTGAACTACCCAGAACCTCACAACAATCACAGTAATATTCAGTATCAGTTCCTCTCTGTATTGCACTCTCCAGACACTCACATCACACACAGTAATATTCAGTATCAGTTCCTCTTTTAATTGCAATCTCCAGACACTCACATCACACACAGTAATATTCAGTAACAGTTCGTCTCTATATTGAACTACCCAGACCCTCACAACATTCACAGTAATATTCAGTATCAGTTCCTCTCTGTATTGCAATCTCCAGACACTCACATCACACACAGTAATATTCAGTAACAGTTTCTCTCTATACTGCACTCCCCAGACCCTCACAACAATCAAAGTAATATTCAGTATCAGTTCCTCTCTGTATTGCACTCCCCAGACTGTCACAACAAACACAGTAACATTCAGTATCAGTTCCTCTCTGTATTGCACTCTCCAGACACTCACATCACACACAGTAATATTCAGTATCAGTTCCTCTCTTAATTGCACTCTCCAGACACTCACATCACACACAGTAATATTCATTAACAGTTCCTCTCTATGTTGCACTACCCAGACCCTCACAACAGAGAGAGTGACATTGACCATCAGTTCCTCTCATTGTTGCACTACACAGTCACTCACAAAAAGCACACTATCATTCATTATCAGTTCCTCTCTACATTGCTTTCCCCAAACCCACACAACAAACATTGTAATGTTCACTATCAGTTCCTGTCTCTGTTGCCCTCTCCAGACCCTCACAAAAATCACAGTAATATTCAGTATCAATTCCTCTTTATATTTCCCCCCCCACACGCAAGATAAGGAGAGTACCATTCACTATCAATTCCTCTCTATGTTGCTCTCCACAGACAATCACATACAAACAAACATTCATTAGCAGTTCCTCTCTACATTGCCCTCCCCAGACACTTACAAAAACAGAGTAATACTCTGTAAAAATTCCTCACTATATTGTTCTCTCCAGACCCTCACAACAAACAAAGTAGCATTCAGTATCAGTTCGTCTCCACATTGCCCTACCCAGAACCTCACAACAAAGGGAGAAATATTCACTATCAGTTCCTATTTATGGTGCACTACACAGACCCTCACAACAAACACACCATCATTCATTATTAGTTCCTTTTAAATTGCCTTCCCTAGACCCTCACAACAAACACAGTAACATTCATTATCAGTTCCTCTCTATATTGCCCTCCCCCTACATTCACAACAAACAGAGTAACATTCAGTATCAATTCCTCTTTATGTTGCACTCCACAGACTCTCACATTAAAGAGAATAACATTCAATGTCAGTTCCTTTCTATGTTGCTCTCCATAGACCCTCACATCAAACACAGTAACATTCAGTATCATTTCCGCTCTACATTTCACTCCCCCGACCCTCAAAACAAACAGAGTAACATTCAGTATTAGTTCCTCTCTATATTGTCCTCCCCAGACCAGCATATCAAAGATAGTAACATTCAATGACATTTCCTATCTATGTTTGCTCTCCATAGACCCTCACATCAAACACAGCAACATTTAGTATCAGTTCCTCTCTATATTCCCCTCCCCAGACCCCCACAACAAACAGAGTAACATTCAGTAACAGTTCCTCTATATGTATTCTTCCCCAGGCCTTCACAATAAACAGAACAAAATTCACTATCAGTTACTCTCTATGTTGCCCTTTACAGACCCTCACAACAAACACACTTTCATTATCAGTTCCTCTCTACATTTCCCTCCCCCGACCATCAAAACAAACAGAGTAACATTCAGTATGAGTTCCTCTCTACATTGCTCTCCCCAGACCCTCACAACCAACAGAGTGACATTCTGTATCAGTTCCTCTCTAATTCCCTCTCCATACCCTCACAAAAAGCACAGAATCGTTCAATATCAATTCTCTCTAAATTGCACTCCCCTGTCCCTCACAAAACACAGTAACATTCAGTATCAGTTCCTCTCTATATTACACTCCCCAGGCCCTCACAAAAAACATAGTTGCATTCATTACCATTTCTTCTCTATATTGCCCTCTCCAGACCCTCACAACAAAGAGAGTAACATTCACTATCAGTTCATCTCTATATTGCTCTCCACAGACTATCACACCAAACACACTAATATTCAGTATCAGTTCTTCTCTATATTGCCCCACCAGACCCTCACAACAAAGAGAGTAATATTCACTATCTGTTCCTCTCTATATTGCTGTACAAAGGCCCTACCAACCAACACAATAATATTCACTATCAGTTCCTCTATATATTGCCTTCCCCATACCCTCACTACCAACACATTAATATTCAGTACCAATTCCTCTCTATGTTTCTCTCCCCAGACATTCACAACAAAGGGATTAACATTCACTATCAGTTCCTCTCTATGTTGCCTTTCCCAGACCCTCACAACAAACACAGTAACATTCGCTATCAGTTGCTGTCTATATTGCCCTCCCCAGTCCCACACAACAAACATAGTAATATTCACTGTCAGTTCTTCTCTATATTGCCCTTCACAGACCCTTACAACAAACAGAGTAGCATTCAGTACCAGTTCCTCTCTATGTTTCCCTCCCCAGACACTCACTTCAAAGAGATTAACATTCACTATCAGTTCCTCTCTATGTTGCCTTTTCCAGACCCTCTCAACAAACACAGTAACATTCACTATCAGTTGCTGTCTATATTGCACTCCCCAGTCCCTCACAACAAACATGGTAACATTCACTATAAGTTCCTCTCTATATTTCCCTCCCCAGTCCCTCACAACAAACATAGTAACATTCAGTATCAGTTCCTATCTAAATTGCCCTCCCCAGTCCCTGACAACACACATAGTAACATTCACTATCAGTTCCTCTCTATATTGCCCTGCCCAGACCCTCACAACAAACAGAGTAATATTCAGTATCATTTCCTCTCTATATTGCCCTCTCCAGACCCTCACAAGCAACACACTAAAAATCATTATCCGTTCCTCTCTACAACTTTCTTCCCAGACCCTCATAACAAAGAGATTAACATTCACTATCAGTTCCTCTCTATATTGCGCTCTCCAGACCCTCACAACAAACACAGCAACATTCAGTATCATTTCCTCTCTATATTGCACTCCCCAGACACTCACAACAAACACAGCAACATTCAGTATCATTTCCTCTCTATATTGCACTCCCCAGACACTCACAACCAATAGAGGAAAGTTCATTATCTGTTCCTCTGTCTGTTGCTCTCCACAGGCCCTCACAACAAACACACTAACAATCATTATCAGTTCCTCTCTTCAATTTCCTCCCCAGACATTCATAACGAAGAGATGAACATTCGCTATCAGTTCCTCTCTATATTTCCCTTCCCAGACCGTTACCACTAACACAGTAATGTTCAGTATCAGTTCCTCTCTATATTTCCCTCCTTAGAGCCTCACAACCAAGAGAGTAACATTCACTATCAGTTCCTCTCTATGTTGCTGTTCACAGACACTCACAACTGACACAGTAACATTTATTATCAGTTCCTCTCTACATTGCCCTCCCCAGACCCTCAAAGCAAACAGAGTAACATTCAATATCAGTTCCTCTCTTCATTGCTCTCCCCAGACCCTCACAACAAACAGAGTAAAATTCATTATCATTTCCTCTCTATATTTCCCTCCCCAAACCCTCACAACACATACACTAACATTCAGTATCAGTTCCTCTCTATATTTCACTCCCCAGGCCCTCACAACCAACTGAGTAAAATTCATTATCAGTTCCTCTCTATATTGCCCTCTCCAGACCCTCACAAAACACATTAACTTTCAGTATCAGTTCCTCTCTATATTTCACTCCCCAGGCCCTCACAACCAACTGAGTAAAATTCATTATCAGTTCCTCTCTATATTGCCCTCCCCAGACCCTCACAAACAAAAGGGTAAAATTCATTATCATTTCCTCTCTGTATTGCCCTCCCCAGACCCTCACAACAAGCAAACTAACATTCAGTATCAGTTCCTCTCTATATTGCACTCCCCAGTGCCTCATAACAAACAGAGAAACATTCAGTATCAGTTCCTCTCTATATTGCCCTCCCCAGACCCTCACAACAAACACAGTAACATTCAGTATCAGTTCCTCTCTATATTGCCCTCCCCAGACCCTCACAACAAACACACTAACATTCAGTATCAGTTCCTTTCTCTTTTGCACTCCCCAGACCCTCACAACCAACACAGTATAATTCATTGTCAGTTCCTCTCTATATTGCGCTGTCCAGACTTTCACAACAAACAGACTAACATTCAGTATCAGTTCCTCTCTATTTTGCCCTCCTCAGACCCCCGCAACTAATACAGTGACATTCAGTAACAGTTCCCCTCTATATTGCTCTCCCCAGGCCCTTACAACCAACACAGTAACTTTCAATATCAGTTCCTCTCTCTGTGCAGATTACAGCATCTCGCCATGCCATCAAGACTGATTGTGGTGTTGGTGTCACTGATGTTGGCAATGGCTATTGTGATGTTTTGGTTATTGTTGGTGATCGAACCAGTAGTACCTTGTCCTGAGGAATGCAGTTGTAGAAGAGGAGGACGCTCTATCAGATGCGATGGTCCATCTTTAACCGCTGTTCCATTATTTCGTCTCACATACTTGAAGGTAGTCAGGCTATTTAAGAATAACATTACTTCTATTGAGAGGGGGAGTTTTGTATTGCTGACTGAGTTGGAAAAATTAATAATGTGTGAAGTTGGACTGAGAACAATAGAGGTGGGAGCATTCAACGGGCTGAAAATGTTGACAGAACTGATAATAAATGGTAACAATTTAAGTGAAATATTACCAGGCACATTTGAGAATTTGTTCAATCTGATAAGTGTTCATTTAAATGGGAACAGCTTAGAGTACTTGGATAGTGGTGTGTTCAGTGGATTAGTTAACATAAAATATATATATTTGATAGGAAACCAACTTCAGCACATCCATCAAGATACGTTCTTTGGGTTGCCATATCTCAAACGCATAATTTTAAGAAGCAATCCCGGCCTTCATATTCCAACTGACCGCAATTTCATCAAATCACATTCTTTGTCACAACTTGATATATCAGCCTGCAATGTCAGTTCAGTGTCAGTTGAAACTTTTGCAAACGTCAGTGCACTGAAATGGCTTGACCTGAGCGACAGTAACCTGTGGACTGTAGATATAAATATACTGACAGCATTACAAAATCTGTCCACACTGCATCTGTATGGTAACCCGCTACAGTGTGACTGTCAACTGCAGGAAGTGTGGAGATGGTGTGAGGATCGTAACATACGGACAATGTATGGGGAATTAGCGCCGGAATGTGACACACCGAGTGAAGTGGAGGGAATGTGGTGGGGGGTGTTTGAGGAAGGGCAGTGCTTTGATGGTATTATACACTATTATGGAGACTACAGAAATAAAAGCTACATTTACGATGATACTTACGAAACTTACTATGACACAGAGACGGACACGTACAATAACAGAGAGTCGGATACGTACAGTAACACAAAGACGGACACGTACGAGTACAATGACTACTACGACACATTTAATTCTGAGTTAATAGCAGAGTATCAAGTACAGTTATTTGTAGTTCCAGTTATATTTGGTATAACCAGCAACATTATCATTCTCATCATTATCATATTCAACAAGGACATGCGAACTGTTCCCAATATGTACATCATTAACTTGGCTATAAGTGATATCATTTATTTAACGGTACTTTTCTCCGAAGCTTGTGTGAATAGAAAATCGTACACGTGGGTATATGGTTTCTTTATGTGTACGTTTCTTCCATTTTGCCGTCGTCTGTCAGTCGGTCTGTCAGCATACTCTATAGCTGTGATTAGCGTCCAGCGATACAGAGTAACAGTGAATCCCCTCCACGTCCTTGTCTCTTCACAACCAACTTGGCGTGCAACTGTTATCACAATTTGTGGAGTGTGGATTGTGGCTGCATTATTCGCAGTTCCATCAGCTCTATCGAAGTATCCGTGTGAAGAATTTATGTATTTCGGACGTACAATATATTATCGACGTGTAGTTAAATTTGAACTCTTAACATCCTGTGTACTTCCACTCTGCGTGATTGCCTTCTGTTACATCATGACAGCCCGCCATCTTGTGGAAAACTCTCGTCTTCTATTTGAGGCGACACAAAATCCTCAACTGGAAACACGCAGAAATACTGCAAAGATTGTGGTGGGACTGACTGTTGTATTTCTGATCAGCTATGTGCCTTATCACGTATTCTGGACTTATTTCATTTGCACCGCTCACTTCAGCAGCTATTTAACAAACTTTACCGATGTTATTGATAAGTCGAATTATAAATTACAGTACACCTATTTAATTTCAACATGTTTCCTTTTAATCAATTCCTGTCTCAATCCTGTAGCTCTGTTCTGTACCAGTTCTCCGTTCAGAGAGCATCTCAAACGCTACTTAACCTGCTTTTGCAAACAAATTCCCCTCCCACTAAACTGGAACTGAAAAGAAGTAACTCAATTTGCAACCATTGCTTTTATTTTCTTCAGTTACAACTACGCTTTATATTTCACACAAATATTCATTATATAAATTTCAGTATTGACAATGGAAATTACGTGGCTGTAAAACAATGCACGTTAAGTGTATAGAAGTTAAATGTATGCACTGTCATATTTCGTTTTATTTACAGGAAAAATGTTATTCATTCATGTAATAAAGTATATTTTAAAAAGATTCCCTTATATTTTCTATTTCAACAAATATTTGTTGAGGATAATATTAGAACGAATATATATATATATATATCTTACGTAGTAATAGTTTATGGTGTTGGGGTTTGATGTTTACAGCAGAAGTTAATTTTTCTATCTCAGAGACCCGAAATAAATTATACGACACAAGCCTACAATTTTATAGCACAGCATCATTTTTAACAAATTTTCGTCAAGCAGTTTGCTTTATACATTTCGCCAGTTTATTGACATCCTCACAATTTAATCATCAATAAATTCAAATGAGTAACATATTCGTGTATACATACATACGTATGTACGTATATACGTACGTACGTATGTATGTATGTATGTATGTATGTATGTATGTATGTGTGTATGTATGTATGTATGTATGTATGTATGTATGTATGTATGTATGTATGTATGTATGTATGTATGTATGTATGTATGTATGTATGTATGTGTGTGTGTATGTATGTATGTATGTATGTATGTATGTATGTATGTATGTATGTATGTATGTAT
>Ga0268261_10001110_pt1 | contig 18133 bp, 8 predicted proteins | sample TergutNc150P1_FD_190353 | JGI IMG/M metagenome (GOLD analysis project Ga0268261, IMG submission 190353) | Nasutitermes corniger P1 segment gut microbial community from laboratory colony in Florida, USA - Nc150 P1 (SPAdes) (version 2) | ecosystem: Host-associated > Arthropoda: Insects > Digestive...
GGATTGGTTTGTGGGCTTGCATGTCATTTCCTGCAGTGGCTACTCTTCCTTTGCAAGGGAATTTCGCTCGGAGTGAGAAATGTGAAGAAGTTAGCTAATGGTGGCCGTAGAACTAATAGTGAAGTATATAGGATTCAGTATAGGGCCTATAGGTTCAAGTTTCGTAAATTCAGACAACATGTGCGTTGCATTGATCTGTGAAATGCTGTAGGGAATTAAATTTGAAATATGACAGGCATTAACATTACGTGAGTGCAATCGTGGCAACAAGGTTCACGTGCTACTAGATAAGTCTCGTGTTTGACATTATGGCGCGTTAAGGTTAGATTAAGTCAGAATATGTTACAAGTGGTATACATGGCCTAGTCTGTAGAATTTGGGAGAATTAATTAAGATATTCGTAGAGTGTATAATCTGTAATTTTAAAACAGTGAGAGTTGCTTGGTTATGTTCTTTTTTAATTCTTTAAGTCATAATTATCTGTGTTAATAATTTTCGGATTACACATGGTAGAACGTTTTTATTGGGTCCAGTAGCCCTAATCATATCTGTACCATTTAATCATTGATGAGTTTGGAAGGTAGGTGGTTATAATGGCAGTATGATGTGTAAACAACAGACTTATATCAGTTGGAAACCGACAAGTTTCACAATGTGGTTGTAGTTTCAGTATGTTATCAACAATTGTTGACCCCTTTAGTCATACACAGTTTAACCCATTCAATTAATTCTTGTTCCATTTATGAAAGAATCATGAAATGTCCATCTGGATTAACTTTCAACTGATTTTATGAAACAGAAATAAATAAAATGTTATATTTGGTTTGACCCATAATCATAATTTGCACTGTGGCTTGGGATTCCGCATAAACAATCATAACATATTCTCATTCATAAAGAAAACCTTTTGTATGGTCACTGTATGTAGCTTATATCTTGTGGCACATGTACGAGTACTGTACTGGAGACATTACGACCGTTCTGGGGAACTACCATCATTACATTGCATTGTGATATTCTTGAGTTCAGACCCATTTTGTGGGTGTGGGATTTTACATGCCTTTTTATCATGTGGTTTTATCATTATTATTGTCATAAAAGGAACATATGTATTGCGTTTGTTATTTCATAAAGTTGTACAATTGCATGTCAGTTTCATTGAATTTGATCAAATGTAACATGCTGAAAGAGAACTATAGAAGTCAAATCATCAGTTTGAACAAATTGCTTGAACAGGGAAACATCTTTTATTTGTTCTCAGAAATTAGAAGTTAAAAAAAAAAAAAAGTATTTAGTGGCCAGGTTCAATGCTGCTGCCTGATAGTTTGCTGAATAAGTTGAATCTGAAAGTGAAACAAAATGTTTATAAAGTTACTGTCAAAACATGACGACAGTGTATAAATATTAGTATTTTATAGTACACTGTTATTGTTTCGACGGTAACTTTAAATATTTTGTTTCATTTTTAGAATCCAAACACAACGGGATATCCTCGATTGAAGAAAAAGAGTTGAATCTAGTTTACAGTGTCATAGTATTTCCCTAAGATTATCTTCTTTCTGATCTCATAGAGACCATTTTAAGAGGTTAAGTATGCATTTTCAGGTTACTTCAGTTGTCTGCATATGTTGCCCATTGTAAATTCTCACACCCAACATTTGTGACAAGATTAACTAATAAAGCCTGTATTACATAGTAATTCCAGTTATAAAATTATGGAGGACACTGACATTTTTATTGTATTTTTTATATTATTTTTGTTTAATCTTAATTTGATATGTGTTCTTCTCATTGAGAATTTGTTTCTCCTAACCTGTTTCTGTTTAATTAATTTACTCATAACAGAATAGAACTAGTATCAAAGCCCACCGCTGGACATGATCCTTAGCCAGTTCCGTCCCTTCCAATTTTCACAGCGTACTTTTCCAAGATTCTGTTTAATTCTGAAAGTGTAGTTCATTCTATAAATGGTACATAATATAGCTGTTTGTGATTTACATTTAGATTCTCTTTGTGTATGTGTGTTGAATTCCTACGGATTATTAATTTTGTAATGTTTCAGGAAACAACAGAGGTCTATTTCCTTGGCATTTTCTGTGTAGAAGCGTCCCTCAAGATCTTAGCACTAGGTTTTGTACTTCATCCTAGATCGTATCTACGCAACATTTGGAATATGATGGATTTTGTTGTAGTTGTCACAGGGTGAGTGAATAATCATAATCAGTCATTGTTAATGTTACTTATAAATTTATTTTACATTTCTTATTCTATGCTTCAACTCATTTATTAATGAGTGGGATATTAAAACTTATTTGTGCAATTTTTGTCCTTGTTGTTTTAATTTATCACATCTTATTTACTTTGACTGTTGTAATAGTGAAATTGCAAAATGTTGCTCATGTAGCTTGATTTCATCGTATTTTAAAACTTAGCACATTAAATCTCATTATGAAAGTCTAAGCACGGACATTATTTTTGCATTTGTTGCTGTATAAATGGAATATTTCATGCAGCATTTATTATGAAAATTGAATTTCCATGCTGTTAAAATATGTCAAGACAGCTGTAGCACTACTATGGCTGTTTTTAGGTCGATGACATTATTCTTCGAGTCAAATGTGGATTTGGATTTGCGGATGCTTCGATCTTTCCGTGTACTGAGACCGCTGAAATTGGTCTCAAGAATTCCAAGTAAGTTGGTAGCAGCTTCAGTGAGCGTACCAACTCTACGCCAGTTGTTTGCTCCTATAGATCTGGTCGGATGTTGCCTAATTATTATTATTATTATTATTATTATTATTATTATTGCATACTTGTGTTTGTGATTGGAATGAGCCCCATTACTTACATTTGTGTTTTACTTAGGTGCAGTCCACAAAGCTAGATGGAGTATTTAAATATCCATATTGTATGTTTATTTAGATATAGACTGTGCCTATAGATGTTGATGACAAGGATCACCCATAAATGTTGTTTCATACAATTCTAAATTTAATACTGTGGTATAGTCAAATTTTTTATATAATTAGGTATTGCTGTGATTGTGGAATTAGCGGATATGGTAAATGATGTCGTATGGCAGTAGTTATTAATCATACCCTGCAACAAATATTGCTTTTTCATACATATTGAAATTTTATTACTATTTATTGCTATAACATATGCTATAGGCTGTATAATATTTTTGTTTATATTAATGTCAGATAAAAAGTAGATGTTAAATTAACCATGTATGGCAGATCAGCATCCAACCTGAAATTACATAGTGAAAATAAATCCACTTCTGTATGAATGATGGCAGTTCACACGTTTATCATACTTTGTCAGACACAGTAGTTCTGTTATTTGCTATTGATACTACCATGTCTGTAATTCAATATCTGTACCTCTGTGTAACTCCAGGGTGGTTAATGTAGAAACAGCATCTATGGATTCCTGTTTTTACTTCCAGTTTTACAAGATTTCCTAGTTATTATGCAGTGATGCTGTCTGCGTAGTGTTCTGTCAGTTCTAGCCAACTTTTGACATCCAATTCAGTATTGGCAAGTGGATGTAGCAGTTGTTGTGGCTGCTGTGTGGACACAGTTGTTGTGGCTGCTGTGTGGACACAGTTGTTATGGTTGCTGTGTGGACACAGTGTCGTGGCTACTGTGTGGACAGAGTGTTTGTTGACATTGATATTAACTTTGTTACTGCAGGGCATGACAGATTTTCTTTGAATCGAGGCACCAATTAAAAAATTTAGGAGCAGACTTTTTTTATTTTTTGTGGATGTATATTGCAATGACTAGTGAACTTAAACTTTCCATTATTGCTGTTGCTGATAGGGTTTCCAATAAATTACAAGAGAATATTCTTCTAAAATGATATAATGTTTTGCTAATTCCTTCTATCAAAAACACCCTGAAAAGCATGTAAATTTAAAATGCAAAACTACAGAGTTTTAGAAATACTCTTAAATGAAAGGTCTCATATTAAAATTCCCTATTCACCATTAAACTACAAACAAGAGTAACCTGAAAGCTACAATTTGTTTATTCATTTATTCATTCCATTACATTTCATGAATCTTAACAAGGGCAAAGAAACCTTTTGGATATGGAACAGTCAATATTATGTTATGTGTGCATGTGTGCTTATGAAAAGCATATGTCTAATTAACAATAAGTGATTAAATTTGACAGTTAATATACAGTATCATATAACAGTTTTACCACCTACCCCACATATGCTGCTCTGTACTCAGCACCAGTTGCAGCAAACCCACTGGGAGTTCTGTCCATGCATTTTCGTTACACAAAACTGATTTTAGTAGTTATGACTGTTTATTGATGGTGGTGATCAAGCTGGTTATTAATGAATTCCTCATTGAAGTGGAATTAAAAAAAAAATTATAGGTGCCACAACAAGTGATCTAGGTGCTGTGGTGACCTGGCGCCAAGAATTTATTGCGCCCTAGTTGATGGTACTTGGAGGGAGCTGTTCAGTGTCTTATGTTTATGATTTTCAGTATAGATGACTTAGGTATAAGTACACTTATTGGAATTAATTTTAAACATTTTACTTATTATTACATGAATTTGTGGCAGAAATAATATCCAAACAATTATATGTAAGGTGGTGTACAACTTCTCCCACCATATTCCAATTTATGGAAGTCTGAGGCTGCAAATTGTGAGCTGCATGCAGCTAGCTGAAGTACCCCTCAAAATTCTCTCTCTCTCTCCCCCCTCTTTCTCTCTTCCCCTCTTTCTGTCCCCCTCTCTCTCCCTCTCCCTCCCTCTCTCTCTCTTTTGTTACCTCACCCTATCTTACATATCGTATGGTGTTTGAATGTTTTAAAGCTATAATGTTACACAGTAACTACCTACAAAAACTCTTTGTCTTTGATATTACAGACACTTTTAATGATGGAGAATATTATAGGCTGTTCGTTTCCAGAATCATGGCTTTATTTAAATACTGCTAACTGGTTGACAGAGAGTGAAAGAGTTTCTTTAATTCAGCAATACTAAATTATTGCATAATCATACGAGTATGTGTGACATTATTAATTCTAATATATTGCCCATACTTTAGAAAGAAAGTTATAATTTTCTGAAATATGACGTATAGGATTTAGCCTTAACACTTTTTTGATCATGTTTGTCAGTGAAGCCTTCTCATTTCTATTTTAAAAGGGATGATTTTGATTGAATTGTGATTCATTCTTAATATCAAGATCACAACCCAGATAGTTTATACTGGAAATTTTAAATCTTTATTTTTAAGATCGTAAGGCTTAATTTTCTGGAATTCTAGTGTAACCTCTATGTCACAGGCCACAGGTTTTTGCTAAACAGTTCACAGATTTTAAAGCATGTATATAATTGAAGCAAGACACAATGACTTTGTACTAAAGAGTAAGTAACTCAGTTAAACAAACATACACTTTCAATTTATTGATTTTAAATCATCATGTGCTGTTCATTTATGTGGTAGGTCAGATGGCAGATGGAATGGTCATTCAGACAGTAACATGAAAAATTAGGACTCTGAACTTTATGCAAAAAGCCTGATTCACTGGCACAGTGAAATGTGCAAGAACTAGTATGTGAGTCTGATTAATTGATCCATTATAGGTGCTCATAGCCATTTGGGCATATGTGTATGTTTCCAAGAACATTCCTTTTTATAGTTAGAACATGTGTAGTTCAAAGCAGAACTCAAAGTGCAGTTTCCTGTTGCACATACATCTCTAGTTCCTACATATCTGCTTGTGATTATGGTGTTGTATTTAACTGTAATTTATAATAACATTCTGAAATATGTATTCCTTGTGTTGACTGATATAACCTCAAAGTCACTGTGTTTGTAAGTGTTGACTTATGTAAAATCTATTACTACCAACTAGTCAGTCAGCATCATTAATGTTTCTGGTCTTTAAATTATAACACAGTCTTCAATGTTACAAACTATATAATGTAATCTGTAATCATTGAACAAAAGTAACAAATGCTGTATTTTACAATTTCAGCATCCCGAATCTTCTTTAAATTTGTTGCACTGTTTAACAGTCTGCCTACATTTAATGAGACAGGCTCCAAAATGGAGTTATTGCCATTAATAATTATTAATGGCAATAAATTTTATAATTAAAACTGTAAAATTTAGTTGGCAAATGATAGGTGGCCCTGGCTGTTCTACTGCAGTAATATTTAATTGAGATGTGTTATCTCTGTCATTCCTCTATCTAAGTACTTGTGAACTGGTTACTGTAGTGATGAAGTTTATGTCCATAATTCTGTAAACATAACTGCTGGTTGGTTGAAAACCTTAACTGCTTTTATTTTTACAACATTCTGAATTAAGCGCTAACTTATTTACTGTTGGATAATTGAATTAGTGATTGCTTTTTTGAAATATCTCCTTGAAGCTTAAGAGGATTGTATACATTAATAACTTTTGTGTATCTAATGTTCTGAGGTTCATGCTGCAGCTGTCTTTAGCTGCATTACAATTGCTCATATAAAGATTGAAACATTTTTATTCAGGTTTTGAACTAAGGACCATTGTATTGATTGGAGACTTATTTTTGTTGAAGTTATGTATATAAATATATTCTCTGTCCCTCAGAGAACAAACTTTATCTCCATTATAAGAGGAATTGGGTTAATGCTGCTTAGAGAAATAATCACAGTCTACTATGAGCAACTTACAAAAAAAATACACCCTGCTGTCATATGCAGAATGCTAAATGCATAAAGCAGGCAGTGCATACAGTTAATGCTGACTTCAGACATTTAGTACAGTAGGCAAAACTGAACACGGTTGTCAAGTAGCATATCATAGGAACAGTAAACTAAATTGAGAGTACAGAGGTGTAGGAAATGCAAATGTTGATATATGCACAAGTTAATATTAATATCAAATGACAAAAATGTATGGATTTGTGTAGTATTAGACAAAACATTTACTGCCTCTTAGATCTTTCCTATAGTACATTTAGAGTTGTCTGTTTAGAGTAGTGTTTTATTTTACCTGGTGTAGGTTTTAGGTGTGTATTTGTGTATAGAAGTATGTATGTTTATTAGTCTGCACAGAATATATAAATAGAACTTGCGACTTGAAGGACCAGGATTGTTAAAATCCATCCTGGAGGTAGGTTGTAGCATTGAAGATTGGATTTGAAAAGCTCAGAAATAATTACCATGTTGCAGGTTTTGTGTCTGTGGTCTTGAAATTTTGGTTGTTGTGTCAGGAAAATAGAATTAAAACCAAAATTCTCTGGTAGCTTGAAATAGTGGCTTAAGGTGAGGTTATGAAGACTTTTTAAATACTATGTGTGTATTTTTATGAGAAAAAGAAATTGAAGATACAGTAGAAGGTGGCTTAACTTTGTGTTACTGGAAGTAGAGCCACAAACTTTGTTCATTTTTGAGGAAGATCATTAGAGTTAGGGCAACTGTGCAGTTTTGCAGGAACAGACAGTCTCGTAATCTTTATGAACACATTCACAAGAATCAAATTAAACAATTTATTGCTTCACATTTTGTGTAATTTGAGGGCAGGTACTGTAGATCTTTTATTTGAAGGAGTCTTAACAACATTCATGCCAGTATGTTCATTTAGGGACGGAAAATATGTGTTGATGTGTCTGTGATTTTTTATCATACTCAATTTTGGTTGAATGACAACCCTTTAATGTGAATAAAGCTTGTCCTACTGTACAGTCACTCACATTAGACCATTAGTATGTTACTACTGCACACACACACACACAAAGCCTCATAATGCCAGTTCTACTCAACACACACAGAACTTCATAATGCCAGTACTACTGCACACTCACACACAGAAGAAAAAATGCATTATTATTGTACACTCACACATAAAGCCTCATAATGCCAGTTCTACTCAACATAACTTCATAATGCCAGTACTGTTGCACACTTACTTGCAGAAGTCCATAATGCATTACTACTGTACACTCACAAAGCCCCATAATGCCAATACTACCATACATTCACACACAGAAGATCATATTGCCAGTTCTGCTGTCGATCATGTACTCTGGCCATACCCACGTTACCAAATTTCCTCTATCAGACTGTCCCTTGTGATGCTTAAACTTGATACGTCTGAGTGTGCAACATGAAATGGTGGTGGTGTTTCTGTGTGGGTCCATTTGCTGTTCTGTGCAGATGTTGTTGGTGAATACATGTTGCAGTAATGGCAGCTACATACACTGTATTTCATCATGCAAATGGTGATGAATTTGCAGCACCTTGCCACCACCAGTGTGCACTTCTCCATTACCAAATTCCAAATACGTACATGTGCTAGCATTGATTGGCATCTTAGGAAGAGTGGGGCTTTAGAATTTGCAGTACACAATAAGGAAGAGTAACTATGGTTGGGGGACCGGAGCTGGAACACCCTGGGATGCTCATGGGGAATCACAGCTGTAAGATACATTGTGTGTATTCAGCTGGCCGGTCTCCCATGAGCTGCAGCATGTTTAGCCTTACACCACAGGGTTATCCTGGAATGGCAGAGTTTTCGCAGTGTCTTCTGCAACATAGTGGTGGTATTGGTTTATTTTCCTGTCTCTCATGTTCTTCACCACAGACAAGGCAGAATTTCTTGTGATATGATCTTCCATAATCATTATTCATGAGCAGATGTAAATCCTTTTGGAATTATTGTCACATTGGTAGCTGAGAGGTGCTTGTAACCATGACTTTTTACAAAACACCTGTAGCAAGGCAGCCTCAGTTTGAATCCATGGACTGCCTTCCCCAGATGAAAATCAGAATGATATCTGTCGTTCTGTATGGTAACTTTTTTTTTAGGAATAGAACGCTTAAATTTTATGCCGACTAGTGAAACAGAATCTGAAAATGTACATTTTGTGTTCTATAATTTTGTGATGTGATCCACCATAAAGGCACGAACTAGCAATTAGCACCTTCAACTTATAGTGCAAGGTTCCCTCAGCTTTCTGCAGAGAATTTTAATTAACCCTTTAAACGCCAAATTAAATCCCATCTGCCATGTGCTGGCATTATTAGGAGCTCACCATATTCTACACGTTAGCAGGATAAGGGTTAATAGAAGAGATAATAGGTAATGGGCTTGACCCAAAGTCAGGTACTTTTTCCTGTAACGGTACTCAGCTGTGCACCTGTGTTGGCGACAAGTCAGTTCTGTTGAGATACAGCAGGCACTTGCATGAGTAAACGGCCTACACCCTACAGAGTTGGAGCTTGATGTGTACACTCTTGATTAATGTGGAGAATGCAAAATATTCCCTGAGTGGGGTTTAGTTCTTCAATGAACTCTTAGTCCTGGCCTCACTATCCACCTAGACCATCAGCCAGCTTGTATTCATATATCATAGGACAGTTACCTACTGGTGCCCGAAAGAAGTCAGATGTCATTAGCGTGGATGTGCAATTACACACTTTCATAACCACCACAGACAAAAGCGCACATGTGGTTTGTGCTTGATGGTGCTGTATCTCATTGTAACATCACTGTTTGAACAGTTTGGAATGACAGGTGTGTGGAATGAAGGGCAGGTGGAGACAGACTGATTGTCAGGCCCACAACATCACCTGGCTTCAACCCACCAGATTTTTATTTATAGGACCAACCTAAAAGTACTGTGTATGCTACAGCAGTTAAGAAGGCACCAGAACTATAACAGAGGGTGGAAAGTGGATGTGAGCTAAAACAGAAGTGCCTGGAATATTTGAGCGTGAGCAACAGTGCTTACTGAGATGCAAAGCACACGTTGTGGAAGCACAAGTACAACACTGCACATTTTTTGTAATATGCCATTGTCAGAACAGTAATCTGTGAAGCTGGAACCAGCTTGATGTAAATAAACACTTGGTTAGGTGTGCACTTCATATTTAATCCTTATTCCAGACTACAATGAAATATCCAAAAACCCATGTTTGTGTGAACTTTTCTGGTGGTTTGTGTGCACATTACACACACTTAAAGTGCTGCTGTGGGTATCAGAAGCAGTCAATTTGTGTGTATGTCAGATGAAACATGAACTGATTTAATTGTCCTGGAGTCTGAAAATGATGTAACCTGCTTGGAATCTTATGTTAAAAAAGTAATAAAAAACAAAGTAGGTTGTAATAATGGTAAAAATTAATAAAACACCTAGTGTTTGGGAGTAATGTTGGTTATTGGATCCAGCCGAGTAGGGATTAACCTTGTTTCTTAGACTGAGCATGGAGACGGGTCCTGTCACTAAAACAGTTTTTTAATTTTTATTTTTGTTTTGTAACACATGTCACTGGGCTCACTACATGTACAGTAGATGATTCTAGCCAGCTGATTGATGACGTGTGTGAATTCTAAAGCTCCCCATTAAATCTGAATAATGAATCTTCCAGGTGTTTAGGGTGTAATGCTGTTGCCATCTGCCTGCTATTCATTATGCTATGAAGTTTCGTTTGTTGAAAATCTGTTGGGAAATTTTTCGATGTTATGGCTTATTACACATACACAACTCTAGTATGAATGTAGCAGTCAGCTCTGCCAACACGTAAACAGTATACAGTACATCTTCTGGCTCAGTTATGTTCTACTGAGGTAACACACCCTGATTCCAAATAAATTAAAATTGGAAGTTGAGATCAGTTGCAAATATTATATGACATCACAAAAAATACATACGTATAGCAATGATGAAAATAATTACTGCATATCAAACGCTGTTCACGAGTGTTTATTTTGACTGTGTTAGCCAGTCTGACACAGTTAACCACTGCTGGAACAGAATTTGAACATGCGTTTATAAAAGGAACCAAGTTCTTGTATTGTAATGATAAAATGTGAGTACTGGGCTCATTTTATGGGTATGTAGAAACTTGTTTTGTGTTATAAGTGTGTGCACGCTAAAACTCTGTTCTAGTCAGTGGTGGGCATTAGTGTTGCCTGTATGAAACTGGCTAATGTGGTTACAATTCATGCTCCACATCTGCTCATACTATCTGATATTGAGTATGTACCTTTCTGAATCCACGTTATGGTCTTCGTTCCAAAGAAAATGGCTGAGTAGTGATCCACAGTTTTTTCCAGGCCAGTTGTGTGCTTCTGGTCTTAGATGCCTGCTGAGTAATATTTAATACAATTCTTTGTTGCCCATTAATTACGAGGCTGTAAAATTGTCGTGAGTTAATGTTTTAGATAATTTGATAGAGCATTGATTAATATTATTAGTTTAATATTCCTCATTCCAGGACTTGCATATTTACGTTGGTATTGGTCAGCGGCATGTGAGCAGCTTTTAGTATACTCCAGTGTTGCAACATTGTTATTGTGCTAGTTTAGGCAATTAGTGTTTAGTTGTAGTGCATTTGATGGTAATGTTTGTAACCTGCAGTCCTCTGTGGTTAAATCTGTTAACCTGTGGAATTAATATATAATGATTCAACTTACAAACAATGGAACTTGTTATAAAATTAAATGTTTAGTAGGTGAATGTCTTTTCCAACTACAGTTTGTAAATTCTAAAATCTCAGTTGTGTATTTTGAATGTAAAAAAATTCACATATATATTTAAGTACGTAGGCTATGAAGAGAAATTCTTTCCCTCTTGTTTATCTTTTTTGTGTTTAAAATTTGGCTATGCTGAAAAGTCTTAAATTATTTATGACATGTTGCTATTTTCTGATAGGTTAAACAGCTTTTTCCACAAATGTACAAATTTTAGGTTTGGAGTTGCAGCCGTGAATGGGGTGTTAGTGGTAACTCTTTGGACAGTAGCATATATTTGTTTAGATTTGTTTAGTTTAGTGATCTAGCCTAGTTGAGAACTAGATCTAATGTATTCATATATTAGTAGCAGTTTGTGGTAGTGATAGGAAGTAATTGCTTCCACAGGTTCGTTACACAACTTCCTTTTAGTGATGAAATGGACATGGACCTCCGTACTCTGAGAGCCATTCGGGTACTCAGACCCCTCAAACTGGTGTCAGGAATACCCAGTAAGTAATCATTCATACCATGCCATAAGGAGTGTAGTACAGTGCCATTGTCATTTTGATTCATATTTAACATTTCTCTGGGCATGACACTTGCAGACATCTTGTTTGTTCAATTTCACACATGAAAGTTTGTAACTATGGCATTTCTGTGGTCTGAGGTGTGTTATTCCTATAACCTTCACTTTATGGTATGTTTGTATCCACCCTCAATACTGATAATAGGGAAGTCTTGTATGAATCAGCACACAGTTTTACTGTCACTGAGAAAGCTGAGATTGCAGCAGGGTTTCTTCTTCAGTGACTCTGTATAAGAAGAATTTTTGTACGTATTAAAGCTTCCCTGTCTGCGTAATTGTTTTAAAAATGCCAGCCAGTTTTTTATTTATCACTCATTTTACATTAAACCTTGATATTATTTTGGACATTTTTCATCATCTTGAGATTTGAACACACTGCATTTCAGAAAATGGATTTGTTTTCACCATCAGGTGTGAAGAAAGGTAAAGTTTGTCCCTTGTGTCTGCCATGAAGACACAGGAGGAGTGGAGGCATAGAAAAAACACTCATTCTTAACCACAGCACTAAATGGACGTGAGTCGTCAACTTTACGCCCTAGATGCTTTGCTTCTTGGGAAAAAAATAACCCCCATTAACCATTGAAAGGGAAAGTGGATGGACCACAGAACTGATTTGGATGTTTTGGAGTAGATAAAAATCTCATGTCCCGGCCAGGGTTCGAACCCTGGATTGTCAGGCCTGTTTCTTAGTCACTGTCCAAACAACATTACTTTTTAGAAAGAGCTGATGTTGATGACTGGACTGCAGATCATTACACCTGATGCTGGGAACATGTATTTTCCAGCCTGGATGCAGTGTGAAAAATTGGACAATGGACAGTACCCAAAATAATGGATATGTTTATTGTTAACAGGTCAGCATCAAAAAATGTTTAGACTGCTTATTTTTACATATATTCCAGGAACTGTCTAAGAAGCCCTTACTGTACCTTACTACTATATGCTGTAGTTCCGCACTAACTTGGGCCTGTTTATTGTAAGGCCGATATCACAAAGTAACCAGAATGTGTTAAAATGCATACTTTAGGATATCTCTTTTTGCATAAAAAAGATTATTTCTGTAAATATTGGAAATATATGGCTCCATTTCATAAAAGGAGTAACAACTCAAACTGGATTTTCTTTCGTTTTTATGAATATCTTTAAATTGCTGTTAGAAGAATGTGTTCTCATCTTGTGCCTGGAAAACTGTGGTTGTTATGTTTGAAAACCATGATAAAAATTGCATGGTTCTTGTTTATAAACAGAATTTTAGATTGAAGGAAAGTGACTTAATGTGTTTGTTTTTAGCTTGTGGAATAGATTAGATTTATTAATTTCTGTGTGCATGAATAAGTGTTATAGGATTTGTTCTGAACCTTAGTAAGGCATCATGCACAGTGTTCAGCATTGAGTGTGCAGTCTGGTGCAGGGATTTAGGTACAGATGTGTATTGATATATGGTTCTGAGACATTGTATAAATCATTTTTTGGAAACACTGATGTTTGGGGGAAAAAGTGCCATTTATTCCATACTCCACTTAAATTTGAAGTGACACAAAGAATGAAAAAGAAAATAGAAATAAAAATTGCACTGTGCATTTGTGTGATTTGGGAACCAGCAGCTGTACATACATGTGTGTGCTGTCAGTTTGAAAATGTTGCATATTTGATGTGCAGGCCTGCAGGTGGTGCTCAAATCTATCATCAAGGCAATGGCACCACTGCTTCAGATTGGGTTGCTGGTGCTGTTTGCAATTGTCATTTTCGCTATCATTGGGCTCGAGTTCTACTCAGGTGCTTTGCACAAAACGTGCTATAGTGTTGAGAACTTGGGTAAGTGATTGACTGCTCATGTACTGCTAGTTCAGGTAGGACAGGACATTTGACAAGCAGTGGCTGTCTGTCTCTGGTCAGTTTACAGCCCATTTAAGATTCCAATTGAAGCATGCATGCATTTTTATGAGATTTGAGGTTCCCTCAGCTGTGACTCATGGCAATTTGTGGAGTTTATGGGAGTGGGTACATGTAACAACCAAAACTTGCTCCGCAGACTACACTTGTAGTCCATAGGCACAATTGTAAATGTGGAAAACTTACAATAGACACTTCATTACTTGCCGATTTATGGATAACATATGAACAGAAGAAACCTGATGTACCTAAGGTAGAAGATACAGTATATAAACTCTTATAAAGGGGTTTTAGTAATAATATGCATGTAATAATGTATTTTTAATAAGTTTAAATTATATAAAGCAATATATGAACAATTTAAGATCCCACACAAATTTATGTATGTATACTGGCCTGATATGGAATGATATGCGTATATTGACTTGTAAAGGATTTAAGATATCAGACCCAAATTAACACCGCTTCATGTAAATGTATTTTAAAACTATTTTTTAAATGGCACCTGTCCTCACTGTTTTTCAGACATGGACATGACTACCGATGACCTATAAATAAAGCTGAAACACGCAATCTGCTTGACTGTTATAAATATGGGAAGACAGTTGTTTTGACAGTAGGCAAGGTCTATTTGATACAGTAGGCAGTGAAGATTATTGCTGTCATCCAGGATGTGATGCCGTGTAGTTTGGTAGAGATATGCTGATGTATTGGATGATTCTGCTGCCTACATTGTGCATGAGATCAGAAATGTAGATTTGCAGTGTGTTTCTTTTATTGTTGTCCTCAGCACTGCAGCTGTCATGGTATATCCTAGTAGATAGAGATGTTTGGCACACTTCTACCTCACTACATTGTGTCGTTCAAGAAGTCTGGGCCCTCTGTCTTGAGAAACATTTAAATGGATTATGATTTCTCTTTGAAAGTCTTTATTATGGTGAATATTTAATGGAATATTATGAAAAATTGATTCTGGGGTCTATTTTAAGATGTAGGTTATTGTCTGTAGTGTATGAACATCAAGGACAGTGCAGTGAGCATAATCACAATATATTGGCTCCAAATTGCAGTACACCTTTGTTCTGAATGTTAATGTTGCCCATAGACTTATGAGCTTTTATGACAAGAATTCAGTCAAATGCCTCTACATTTTATGATGAATGACATTATGAGGATTCAGGTTTTCAGGAATGTGACACTGTCAGTGTGTGATTGATTCCCTATGTTTTTGAAGGACTGCATTTCCTTCATCTTCAAGGGTCAAACACTCCAAGAAGCTTTATTGCACTGCTTGACCCTTGAAGAAGGTATCACTGGCCTTCAGAACATGAGAAACCATTCACTTAGGGGCAGAGTGTCACATTCCCGAATAACTGGATCTTCACCAACAGTAGTGTGAGAGCCTTGTGTCTCACACAGTACAAAATACATGTATTGTGTCATGTCTGAAACAAAGTCAGTTTTGTTTGTGGTACATAACATAGTGTTGTATTTTCAGATGAGATTGTGAAAGAAGGTGACGCGGCAACACCATGTAATACGCATGACAAAGATGATGACGCCCCTGTTGGCAGCTATGTTTGTGATGCCAATGTTTCAATCTGCCATGAGGGTTGGGAGGGGCCTAACTATGGAATCACCTCATTTGATAACATTGGTTTTGCCATGCTCACCGTATTCCAGTGCATCACAATGGAAGGCTGGACCGCCATCTTGTACTGGGTAAGTTTTCCAGATTTTAAGTCTTGAGATTTCCATTACCAACACAAGTTAAACTGTTGTCTGTTGTGCTTATCATGTGGGAATTATAGTGAACGCAATATTTTGGAGATGATGAAAACTTGACAGTTGGGTTAAAGAACCTTGGCCATTCTCAGATACAGAAGTCTCGTACAAATTTTTATTACCTGAAGACAGATGCCAGATTTGTTGATGCATGTATGCTGCAGTGAGTTAAGAGGTTGAGGCTGGTCTGGAAAATTTTAAAAATAAATGGAAGATATAATACTACTGGAATACTATGCTACCATTAAATAAATAATTGTTTTTAGATCCAAATATAAATCTTAAAGGAAACCTAAATTAGATTATACAATAGGGTACAGTTTTGATATTTCACATGTGATCAGAAGATTTTCCAGAAACATGTCATCTTTTGTTTGTCTGTAGCTTATAAATGTCAGGTTTAAAATTTATGTTGATGCCATTTTCATTATTAATACAAAATGTTACAGGTAATCATGATAATTCTTATCTTATGCTTAGTGTCATGAGTGACAACATTTGTTCACAGAGTTACACACAACTGCATGCTACCGACTATCACATGTATTTGGCAAAAAAAATTGAATAGTATTTAGAAATAAAACAAAAAGATGGTGGTCACTTAAAAATATGAAATGGTAAAAAGCTTCATTCAACAGTTTGATAATCATTTTTACACTATTAGTAGTTTGAAATTTCTGTTTATCAGTTGTAATATTTGGGCAAGTTCAGAGGTTATTCCAAAAGTTTTGCAGGCCACCAAGAGAATTAAGCTGGCACATGTGGCCCACAGGCCAGCAGTTCCATATGCCTGTCCTGTCATCACCATTACCTGCTGAGCTTCATTAGTTAGCCCTTTGGAGCCAGAATGAAATGCCAGTGTACTCAGACTCCTGGCATTTTAGTGGCCACCCACTTCTGCACTTGTTCTTGGCTGACAAATTCATGTGATCATCAGTTTTCTCAGCATCACATTGCATGCTGGTTGTGGTCATTTTTCAGGTCCAAAGGGCTAAACCTCAGTGGTGATTGATTTTGGTAAAAATCCCATGAGCTTCAAATGTGTTGTCAACCTCTATTGGTAATAAATGATAATGTTGTTATTGTACTGAGTAATATGTTACTGTACCTGAGTAACTGTTAGTTGTTGCATTAGTAAGTTACAATACAGCTGTATAATTTGGAATACTTCATTACAGTATTCCAGTGTGTTACAGTATTTCAGAGTAAAATGTGTTTGTCATTACTGTGTTGTAGACAAACGATGCGCTGGGCAGTATATTCAATTGGATCTATTTTGTGCCCCTCATTGTTCTGGGTTCTTTCTTCATGCTCAACTTAGTTCTTGGTGTTCTTAGTGGGTGAGTAATGTCAGTCCCTTTTCTTTGTCTTCTTGTCTTCACAGATCAGCAAACTAACACCTATATTGACATCAGATTCCCCTTCCCGCCATTGTCTGTCTTCTCCTTGCTGTCTGCCCCGTAGCATTATAATTTGTAGTTTTGTCCATCACCTGTGTATTTTTGCCACTTTCTATGCATTAATTTTCATTATTTTCTTGTATATATAGTAATATCCTGAACTTCATATTAAAACAAAATCTTTTGTTGGTAAATCAGATATACTGTTCCTACAGAATAGAAACAGAATGTGATACAGTGATAGTGTAATGTTGAGGCATTTAAAAGTCATGTGTTATTTGTTCTTTCTAAAGGCAGAAAATGATGCGGCATAAATCGATTTTGAAGTTTTAAGCAATTTGCATGCAGTTCCTTCTTCTGACCTGATGGTAGTGAGAGGAACACAGCGTCTGTGTGCATTTGTAGATTCTGATTCTGTTGATTGATGGCCTTTATCTATTTTTGTCTTTTCAGTATGTGTACAGCTTCATATTATTTACATATCCTGCTAGTCTAGGAACTGAAACTAAAGTTATATGTGGGCAAAGAGATAAATTTGAATGATTAGGACTGTCAAATATCATTTTCAGCAATAAGTAGGTTAAATATTTTGGTTAAAGTTAAACAAACTTTAATATATCTTGCTTTTAATAACAAAATTGATATATAATTATTGAATTCAAAACTTTACTTCATTGTTTTCTCTTTGCTGATGCATGTTTTATGTTACCATCATCCATAACAAATCTGTTCAAACTTTATGGTCCATGGAGAAAACCATTTTTAAATTTAATTTAAATTTTGATTTTAATTTAAAAAATTCTTTGTTGCTGTGCCAGGCTACATTCTGTAATCAGAATAGTATCAGTCTGAGGGCTTCATGCAGCTTGTGGACTGCATTTTTGAGACTCCTATTCTAGCTCTTTCTTTTTCCTGTGGGTGCCAGTCTTGCAGGATTGTGTTGTTTGTTAGGACTTAATAACTAGTCCATTACAGAAGGGGGGGG